>Ga0209172_10000124_pt1 | contig 230995 bp, 201 predicted proteins | sample LarsenN4metaG_FD_184113 | JGI IMG/M metagenome (GOLD analysis project Ga0209172, IMG submission 184113) | Hot spring sediment bacterial and archeal communities from British Columbia, Canada, to study Microbial Dark Matter (Phase II) - Larsen... ...
TTATTCAATAATCTTGGTAACGACGCCTGCGCCAACGGTGAGTCCGCCTTCACGGATAGCGAATTTGCTGCCTTGTTCCAGCGCCACAGGCACAATCAGTTCGACCGTGAGGTTCACATTGTCGCCCGGCATCACCATCTCTACCCCATCGGGTAAAGATATGTTGCCCGTCACATCCATCGTGCGGATGTAAAACTGCGGACGATACCCGCTGAAGAACGCTTTATGACGCCCGCCTTCTTCTTTCTTCAACACATACACTTCCGCTAAGAATTTCTTGTGCGGCGTCACCGAACCCGGCTTCACCAACACTTGCCCGCGTTCAATGTCGTCGCGCTCAATACCGCGCAATAAGATGCCCGCGTTGTCTCCTGCCACCGCTTCGTCTAACTCTTTGTGGAACATTTCGATGCCCGTGATGACCGAGGACTTCGTTTCGCGCAACCCGACGATTTCTACCGGGTCGCCTTTCTTCGCCACGCCTCGGTCCACACGTCCCGTTACCACCGTCCCACGCCCTTTGATCGAGAACACATCTTCCACCGCCATCATAAACGGTTTGTCCATTTCCCGCTTCGGTTCTGGAATGTATTCATCCACCACGCGCAATAATTCTTTGATGCAGGCGTATTCCGGCGCGTTCGGGTCGGTTGAGGTACTATCCAAGGCGTTCTTCGCGCTGCCACGCACAATCGGCGTCGTGTCGCCTGGAAAACCGTACGAGTTTAGCAACTCGCGCAATTCTAACTCCACCAATTCCAATAATTCAGGGTCGTCCATCATGTCCACTTTGTTCAAGAAGACTACGATGCTCGGCACTTCCACTTGGCGCGCTAACAACACGTGTTCGCGCGTTTGCGGCATCGGTCCATCCGGCGCCGCCACCACTAAAATCGCTCCGTCCACTTGCGCCGCCCCGGTAATCATGTTTTTGATGTAGTCGCGGTGACCCGGCATGTCCACATGCGCGTAGTGCCGCTTCTCTGTTTGATATTCCACATGCGCGATGTTAATCGTAATCCCGCGCGCTTTTTCTTCCGGCGCGTTGTCAATTTGGTCATACGCTTTGAATTCGGCGTTGCCCATCAAGCCCGCCACCTTCGTTATCGCCGCCGTCAATGTCGTTTTTCCGTGGTCAATGTGCCCCATCGTCCCCACGTTTAGGTGCGGCTTGCTTCTGTCAAATTTTCCTTTTGCCATTTTCCAATCTCCTTTTATATAAATACAAGAATGCTTTTCAGCAACTGAGCCCTCAACGAGATTTGAACCCGTGACCTCACCCTTACCAAGGGTGTGCTCTGCCAGCTGAGCTATGAGGGCTTATCGTGCTGTATCCCTATCGAATAGGGCGTATCAATTTTGATTGATACAGTGGGCAGTGAAGGATTCGAACCTCCGAAGTCTATTGACAACTGATTTACAGTCAGTCCCCTTTGGCCACTTGGGTAACTGCCCTTAATAAATTTTCAAATTGCTTCGCGCTTCGTTCCACAGAGCCGATGACGAGACTCGAACTCGTGACCACCCGCTTACAAGGCGGGCGCTCTACCAACTGAGCTACATCGGCAGGAATTAAGCAGGCAGATTATACCAAAACAACGCAGAACGTCAATACAAAGCCCATCGCAATGAAGTTAATATGATGAAGATAAATTGCCACTTGACATTTCAAAACAAATGATATATTATTAGAACAAGTGTTCTAATATGGATAACTTCAAAAAATTTGACCTTATGATAGAAGCCTTAACCGAACTTGCAGAAGAAAAGCAAGCGGATGTCGCTCCGCCTCTTTCTAACGTTCAACCTGCTCTGCCGACTTTGACTTCTATCTTAAGCCAAATCACTCCCCTCCCCCCGCAAGCGCTCTTTCTCGGCGTCGCTGAAGACGGCTTACCCGTTTTGCTCAACCTCAGCGACCCTGTAACAGGACCCATCCTCATCGTTGGCGATGAAAAAAGCGGCAAAACCGCGCTGTTGCAAACCATAGCCCGCGCTGTAGATTTAACCTATACACAAGACGTCGTGCAATACGCGGTTGTTACTCCGCGCCCAGACGAGTGGAAGAAGTTTTACAAAGACGACAATAATACTTTTGTGTATGAAACGAAAGATTACAACTCCAAAGAATTGCTTGAATCGCTGGTCACATGGGCGCACCGCAACAAAGGCGAGCAACAATCTGTGCTGTTATTGATTGACGACTTAGAATCTATAACTCAATTAGATGAACAAGCGACTCAAAATTTGCGTTGGTTGCTCCTGCGTGGAACCAGCCGCCGCGTTTGGACATTTATCACCTTAGATGCGAAGCGGGCTTCTCATCTAAAAGAATGGTTGGAGTTTTTCCATACGCGTTTATTTGCGCGTGTTCAAAATTCTGACGATGCGTATTTATTAACTGGCGACCGCAACGCTTCACTTGCAGACTTGAATCAATTTGCGATGCGTGAAAACGATAAACTGTTGGGCTTTTATGCCCCTTCGATTGAATAGAAAGGATTGACGATGCACACTGGGCTTTTATGGTTTGACAATGACCCCAAGACAACCTTGAGCGTGAAGATTCAAAAAGCGATGGAATATTATTTCAAAAAATTTGGGCGCAAACCCGATTTATGTTTAGTTCACCCAAGCATGTTAGAAACAAATCAAAAGCAATTTGAATTTGGAAAGTTAATTGTGCGCCCATATCGCCCGATTATGCCCGGCCATTTTTGGGTGGGCGTCGAAGACCAAAAGGCAAATTGAGATATAGTTCGCCATTTCTATATCTCTTGCAAACTCCCGTGTAACTGGCGCACGGGAGTTTTTATTTATCCCACTGCCACCACAAACGCCATCGCATGTTCTTCGGTGTGACTTAAACTCACCGCCCAATTCGATAATCCTTTTTGTTGTGCCAGTCGTTGCCCTTCGCCATGCAACACAAGATAGGGAGCATTATTTTCATCCGAACGGATTTCAATATCTAACCAGCGCACATCCCCAATGCCAAGCCCTAAGGCTTTCGATGCCGCTTCTTTTGCGGCAAACCTTGCGGCAAGCGACCACACTCTCCCGCCGCATTCACGTCGCTCATTTTCAGTAAACATGCGCGCCAAAAATCGCTCGCCGTGACGTTCAATCGCATCACGCACCCGAGAGATTTCGATTAAGTCAACGCCTGTTCGTAAATTCATAATGGACAATTGATAATGAAGAATTGACAACTCATTTTCAATTATCAATTCTTCATTGTTCATCACTTACGGTCCCGCTGTGGCAATCACCAACTTATCGGGGTTAATATATTTTCTTGCCGTTTCAACCACATCGTCGCGCGTTACGCTTCGCACCAAACTTTCATAGCGCTGATAATAATCCATGCCTAAATCGTAGCGATAGATATTTAATATCGCGCTAACCACGCCTTGATTTGACTCTAAAGAAAGCGGCAAACGACCAATGTAATTGGCTTGGCTATCTGCTAATTCATTTTTCGTTACGCCTTGTTTCACAAATTTTTTCAATTCTTTTTCAATCAAATCAATCGCTTTATTCAAGTTTTTCGGGTTCACGCCTGCGCTCACTTCCCAACTGCCAGGTCCAATGCCAGAGTTCAAAGAAGAATAGGCGTAATACGCCAAGCCCGATTTTTCACGAACCACGTTGCCAATGCGTCCCATCATGCCAAACTGCCCCAACACCGAATTGCCCAAAGACGCCGCCATATAATCTTCGCTTTTGCGCGTGGGCGCTAACGTGCCAATCACCAAATCGGATTGAGATTTTTCTTCAATTGTATGATGGCGTTTAACCGTTTTCGTGATTGGATGCACCGCCGGCAAACTTTGCGCTTCTTTCTGACCTTGAACCTGCCACGCTCCGAAAAACTTTTCCACCGCCTCAACAGCCTGTTTGGGTTGAATCGCGCCTACAATAGCAATGACCATGCCTCGCGGTCCGAAACAGAAGCGGTGAAAATTTTCTAAATCTTCGCGGGTAATAGATTGCACCGTTTCCACAAAGCCTTCGTTGGGTCTGCCGTATGGATGATTTTCATACAAGGCTTGGTCAAAAATCAAGCTTGCCATTTCGGCGGTGTCTTGCGCGCGTAACGCCAGCCCCGTTAATAACTGCGCGCGCAATCGTTCAATTTCATCCTTAGGGAAAGTAGGCGTTTGCAACGAGTCGGCGAGCAATTCCAAAATCAAGGGCAAATCTTCCGCCAATGCCCGCCCGCCAAAGTTGACATTATGCACGCCTGAATCAAACCCCATGTTTGCGCCGACTGATTCGAGTTCGTTATAAATTTGGTCAAACGTGCGCGTTTGCGTGCCGCGCATTAATGCCGATGAAACAAAATCCGCCAAGCCCAGTTTTTCGTCGCTTTCAAAAATTGCGCCGGCGGGTAAATAGCCGCCAATTGCAATGGAAGGGCTATTAAAGTTTGAACGCGCCAACACTGTAATTCCATTGGATAACTTGACCTGCGTCACGTCTTCGGCGCTTGGGTAAGATGATTTTGTCGGTTTGTAATTTGCTTTTGCCATTATCCCCTGCCTTTCGGAATATACACGCCGACCACACGGTTAGACGGTTGTAAGTATTCTTGCGCCACACGTTGCACATCTTGCGGGGTGACCTTTGCAAGATTTTTTACATAATTAACATACCAACTGTAATCGGCAAACATAGAGGTATAGCCCATCCAAAAGGCTTGATGGGTAATATTTTCGCTGCCATAGGCAAACACGGCTTTGGCTTGTTTCACTGCGCGGGTAATTTCTTCGTCGGTAATTAATTCGTTTTGTATTTTTTTAATTTCATCGTCAAACACAGCCAACGCTTGTTCGGGCGTTTTATCGGGTCGGTGCGTAATAGTGATGCGATATAAAGTTGGGTCAATCGTAGATTCAAACCAGCCATATACATCTACCGCTAATTCTTTATCTACCAATGCGCGGTAAAGCCGGGCGGTTTTATAAGAAAGCCCCGAAGAGCCGTTGAGCAAACTAACCAATACATCTAAAGCGAAATAATCGGGGTGGGTTGCGTTGGTGACGTGATAAGCAATTTGAGTAAACGCCGTTTCGCCCGGACCTTCAACGCTTAGGCGAACTTCGCCTTTTTGCGGCGGCTCGGGGCGAACGATGCGCGGCGGCGTTTTTCCTTTGGGAATTTTTTCATATAACGCTTTGATGCGCTTCAGCATTGCTTTTGTGTCAAAATCGCCGGCAAGGCACAAAACGGCGTTATTCGGAACATAATAGGTTTTGTAATGATTGTATAAATCGTCGCGCGTGATGGTGAGCAAATCTGCCTTATCGCCGATGATTTCATGATGATAAGGATGCACGCGAAAAGCGGCGTGCTGCACGGCTTCGCCTAAAAGAAAGGTCGGTTCGTTTTCGCTTCCTTCTCTTTCAGAGATAATGACCGTTCGTTCAGAAGCGACTTCTTTTTCGGTGAAGACGGTATTTTGCATTCGGTCCGCTTCGAGGCGCAGCGCCAGGTCAATTTTATCGGCGGGCATGGTTTCAAAATAACGCGTGGAATCGCGCGACGTAGCGGCGTTCCATCTGCCGCCATCGCGCGAAATGGCTTTGTCTAACACTCCGTTGGGGAATGTTTTTGTGCCTTTGAACATCATGTGTTCGGTCCAATGAGAAATGCCCGTTTTGCCGGTCGGTTCATCGCGCGAACCGACTTTGTACCAAATCCATGAAGAAATAATCGGCGCGGTGTGAATCTCTTTGAGCATAACTTTCATGCCGTTTTTGAGCGTAACTTGCGTGATATTGTTTTTCAATTTACCTCCGTGATAAAGGCTAGAGAATTAGAGAACGTGGCGGTTTTATCTACAAATCGGTTCGCCGTTGAGATTAACCGCAGCGTTATTAATAATGCAGTAAAACGGTCTTACTACATCTTGCAAACCAGTAAACGGTTCGTGCAATTGCGTTTCGCTCAGCGGAATATCTACCGGCACATTTAAAGTCACTGGCACGGTGGTATCCACTGGCACGGTCAAGTTTAGGACAACGGGCAGGGTTGTCCCTTGCGGTAAGACAATCGTGGTATTGGCGCGGGTGATATTAAGCCCGCCTGTGTTCACTGTTACCAAAGCGTTATTAATCGTCACATCTTGACTCAAAACCACATTGGTCGTTTGATTCAGTTGCAAATCAAATTGCACAGGAATGGTCGTATCCACCACAACTGTCGTTTGAATACTGGCTCTATCCATCTTTTCAAAATTGGTATATAACCCGCCGAGCAAATTATTGCCCATATTTAACAAAGCGGAAACGCTCAGTCCGTTTCGCATGAGGATGAAAACCGTAATCAACAAAGCAAGCGCGGTAATGCCGTTAATGGTGAGTGAAATTACGCTGGCAATCGTCCAAAAACGCGGACCAAAAATGGAAGATTTCTTCACAGGCGAAGGAGATGCCGCCGCTGGAGCAACAGGCTTGACCGTTGGTTTAGAAGCGGAAATCTTTACAGAAGAATTTGCAGACGCTTCGACTTGTTTTTTTGGAGTAGCCGCTTCTTTCTTAACGTCCTCCTGCTCGCTTTTCCTCGGCAGACGCGAAAGGGGCGAAACGCTGCCAATGAGTTTCCTCATCTTTTTGGCGGGGTCTTCTTTGGGTTCGTCAATCATAGCGCCTCCATATTGATGCTTAATATTAGCATACTATCAGGTTGTGACGACATAATTTTTCAAATATAATCGTTTTAAGTGTCCCGCAGGTTTTGCTTTGCCGATGTAGTCCTGCGGGGCATTCCGCTCATTTTAAGTATGGAGAATGAACTGTGGAAAATCAAAAAATCGTTGCAGTCATTGGGGCAGGTCCCGCGGGTTTATTTGGCGCGCGAGAACTAGCGAATAACGGCGTGCGTGTGGCGTTATTCAATCGAGATTTTAAACCGGGCGGTTTAGCGGAATATGGAATTTTTCTTGATAAGCATACAATGAAAGAGGGGTTGCGAAAACAATTTCGTCAGGTGTTAGAACACGCAAATATTGATTATTATGGAAATGTTGCAGTTGGCAAACACGGCGATTTGACAATTGAACAAATTCGTGAAATGGGGTTCGACGCCGTTTTAGTTTCGGCTGGGGCGCAAGGCACAAAATGGCTTGGCTTGCCCGGCGAAGACTTAGAGGGTGTGTATCACGCTAAAGATTTGGTCTATCACTATAATGGGCTTCCGCCATTTAGCCAAAAGCATTTTCGCATTGGAAAACGCTGCGCCATTATTGGCGCGGGCAATGTGATGATTGATATTGCTCGCTATTTAATTCATTACCGCAACGCGGAAGACATTATTTCCATTGTGCGGCGCGGACCTTCGGACGTGAATTTCACCAAAGAAGAAATGAAGCACTTAATTGCCTACCTTGACATGGAAGATTTTGAACAAGAGATGAAGCGCCTGCATTCGGTTTTAGACCCATTGCATGTGGATGTGGAGGCGGGGCGAGCCAAGATATTAGAAGCGCTGCCCAAAGCGGAGCCGAAAACCAAAAACGCCAGATTTCATTTTGAAATGCTGGCTTCTCCATCTCGAATGATTGGCGAAAACGGCGTTTTGAAACAACTGGAAATTGAAGAAAATATTTTGATTCAACAAGACGGGCATACTGTGGCAAAAGGCACAGGCAAAAAACATCGGTTAGATGTGGACACCGTTATCTTTGCCATTGGCGATAAAGTGGACGATTCGTTTGGGTTGCCGACGGCATCCAACGAATTTGTAAAAAATCAACATCCCCAATTCCCTATTGATAATATTTCTTATGAAACGACGATTGAGGGCGTGTTCGTCGGCGGGTGGTCGCGCAAGGCAAGCGAAGGTTTAGTCGGTTATGCGCGCAAAGATGGAACTCATGCGGCTAAAGCAGTATTGGCTTATTTACAAACAAAAGAAGCGGGCAACCAGCTAACGCCCGATGGTGTAAAAGCAAAATTGAAAAGTTTGAATAAACCAATCATCACAAAAGAAGATATAAAAAAATTGGAAGCCGTCGAAGCGGAAGAAGCCAAAAAACGCGGCTTGGAAGAATTTAAGTTTACAAGCAATGCAGAAATGCTCCAAGCGATAGGCAAATAATTGAAACGGGATTTATATTTCAATAAGCCAATTATCAATTCGGCAGGGACATTGGGGTTTGCGCCCGACCTCCGAATCCTTGAAGAGTTGGGAAGTCTTAACCGTTTGGGCGCATTTGTGACCAACCCCATTTCGCTTCGCGCTCGAATGCCGACTGCAAATCCAAGCGCGAGTGAATTTGCTGGCGGCGTTTTGTTACATACTGGTTTACCAAACCCTGGATTTAATCAGGCGATTAAGAAATATTCTGCCAAGTGGAATCGGTCTGATTTGCCGATTATTGTGCATCTCATGGCTGATAGACCCGAAGAGACTCAACAAATGGCGCGTCAGTTAGAGAATATTGAAAATGTGATGGCTGTTCAATTGGGGTTTGCTCCACTATTAGCGGACGACATTATTCTATTAACGCTAGAAATGTGTTTAGGCGAATTGCCTTTGATATTTGCTTTGCCGTATGAGCAGATATTATCTTTGGGTCCAAAGTTGATTCAAGAAGGCGCAAGCGCAATTAGTATTTCATCTCCGCGTGGGGCGATGTATGATGAAAATAAAAAGATAATTACTGGCAGAATGTATGGAAGAGCTTTATTCCCACACGCGTTAGATATTGTTCGGTCGGCGGGGATGATTGGCTTGCCCATTATTGGCGCTGGCGGAGTTTGGTCAGATGCAGATGTAGAGTCAATGCTTGAGGCGGGGGCAATGGCAGTGGAAATAGATACCCAGTTATGGGTCCCAAAAGAGGCGGGTTAGACGCCGGGGTGCGTCGCACTTTGGGATAAAAGAGTACGGCGCGACGCATTTAATCAGTTAACAAAAAAGAGTCTCATCGTGCGATGAGACTCTTTTGGTTCGGTTCAGTTTAGAGAACTACTACGTCTGCGGCTTGTAAGCCTTTGGGTCCATTTTCGATGGTGAATTCGACTTTTTGACCTTCTTGTAGATTTTTGAAACCTTCGCCGCGAATGGCGGAAAAGTGAACGAAGACATCCGCGCCGCCTTCTCGTTCAATGAAGCCGTAGCCTTTGGTTCCGTTAAACCATTTTACCGTACCGATGATGCGTTCAGACATGTTTTGCCTCCTAAGCAAAATAAAAATATGGTTGACGCAGGTTGTGCATTCATCGGGCGGTAACAAAAAACGGCTCAAGTTGGCGCTTTGAGCCGTCGTCCTTACTTCCACAACGAAAACCTACTTGCATCCTACGGTTTTAACTTTATCATATTTTTTTAATCTTGGCAATTAGCGCCCTGCATGTTCATTCAAACCTGCGGGACGATGCGCGCCGTCAGTCAGCAGGCTCTAACACCATCACGGGGATATGGCGAGGCGCCGCGCGTTGTTTATATTTATCGTAACCTTTGTAATAAGAAAGCGCCATGCGCCAATATTTTTCGTATTCTTCGCCGTTGGTTTCGTGGGCAATGAATTTCCCTACAAATTCGCCGATTTGCACAAAACATTCGGGGGTTTTCTTCAGGTTGTGATACCAGCCCGGGTGATGCGCTTGCCCAAAATTAGAGGCAATCAAACCGATTTTTTCTCCGTCAAATAATCCAATTAATAAAGTGACGTATTCCTTACTTGTTTTTGCGCCAATGGTTTTGAGCTGCACAATATTCCAACCCAAAACTTCTGAAAGCGTATGCTTGCCTTTGGTAAGTTTTAGGATAAACCCATCCATGCGATGCGTTTTGCGCGCAAAAAAAGCCGTGACGGGGCGGAGCATGACAAAGTAATGCAAAATTTTTTGGAATGCGTTGGGTTTCTTTTTTTTTGTTATCATACGAAACTCTTCCGTACAGATTTAGGGTTTGTTATTCCTTCGCTCGCCTCATACGAAACGCGCTAAAGGCGACACGAAAAGCGAGGGCGTTTTCCAATTCAAACTTTTGGAAAGATTCGTGCACTTATAACACCCCAGTATTTATTGAGTGTCGTTTCCATTAACAAGAAAATGAACAACCACATGGTTAATGACAATTGCATTCCTACCGATAAAGCATGGCGTTCTGGGGCCATGTCGTCTCCGTGCCAAACGATATACAAATGCGGAAAGATTGTGAGACAAAGCATAACGGCGATTGCCCACAATGGGTTTTCGCGCCATGCTTGTTTGAATATGGCATATAACGCGATGAATGTTAAACCCGCCAACAGATAAGGTAAGAAATAAACGGGGTATAAAATTCTTTCAAGCCGCGAGGGAAGCGCATCTTGATATTTTCGAGAAAAATAGCTCTCCACCCATTCAAAGTAAATCATCGCGTCAAATTCTCTTAAGGCGGCTTGGGCGGTTGAAATTGGGTTAGAAGCCAGCCATTTGACGTAACAATATTTCCCTTTTTCCGCTACCCAAATGCGAAACCCTTCTAAAGCGGGGTCGTCGGCAAGTTTGCGGTTATTTTCATTGGCATACAAGCCCGCCGCATCGAGTAATTCAGGCGTAATGGGCATACCGCACGCTTCAAAAGCGGGTAAAACTTCGGCTCTGGGCAAAATGCGTTTTCCAATGACGTTCATTAAAGGGAAAACCCATCGTTGGCTTAAATCGGCGTTGAGGTTGCTTAAGAAAAATATAGCAAAAAACCCCAATACAAACACAAGGAACTTTATCTGTAACTGGCGCAAGAATATGGCGATTAAAATCAGCCCGCCGAACATTAGCAATAAATAGGCGTTGGTATCTCGCGTAAAGGCGAATAAAAACGCTATTCCTAAACAAACTACGACTTTGTATATCTTCCAACCGCGCAATAACCAAATGCCTGAGGCAATGAACAACGCAAACACAGATAATGAAAGCGACTCGGTCATTAACGTAAAATCCCAGCCGGCTAAATGCCGAACTAAGCTTAAGGCTAAAATCACGCTGAAAGAGAAAAAGCGCAAAAAAGCGTTCTTAAAAAAAGCGGAAATAGACCATGCCAGCGCTCCCCATGCCGCAATTGTTAAGGCGAGTTGGAACATAACCACGCGCTCAAATGTTTGATTTGTCAGCTGAAGCAAGAACGGAAAAACAAACGGGCGGTCAACATATAAAAAGTTATCGCTCAAAATGGGCTGGGTCGAAATACGAACGTAAATATCCGTGTCGGCTAATTCGCGCGGCGCGTTAATGGCAGGGATAGTCGTCGCTGTGCGAATAACAATATAAGCCAAAAAAACGACGGCGTAAATGATATGGCGCGTTTTCATTTATTTCTCCAGCCATATTGTCACGGGTCCGTCATTGTGAATTTCCACAAGCATGTGCGCGCCAAATTTTCCTGTTTGAGTCGGCACGCCGTAATTTCGTAATCGTTCTGCAAAACGATTCACTAACGGTTCGGCAAGATGAGGCAATGCCGCCTCAATAAACGAAGGTCTGCGTCCTTTGGAGGCGTTGGCATATAAAGTAAATTGAGAAACGGCAAGCGCTTCGCCTTTGACGTCTAAAACGGATAGATTGGTTTTGCCTGCTTCATCTTCAAAGAGGCGCAAGTTCGCCGCTTTCTCTGCGAGGAAATCCGCTTCTGCTTCCCCATCTTTATGCCCCACGCCCACGAGAATCAAAATGCCTTTTCCAATTTTAGAAATAACCTGCCCTTCGACAGTTACACTCGCTTGAGAAACCCGTTGAATCAGTAAACGCATAAAATAAAACGTATGCGTAATCCGCAAAGCGCAGATTACGGCAGTTGCATCGCTTCGCGGACTTCTTTCATCGTTTCTTTGGCAATTGCGCCTGCGCGTTTCGCCCCATCGGTCAAAACGTCTTTCACATAACTTTCTTGCGAAGCCAGTTCATTGCGCTTGGCGCGGAATGGTTCAAGATGTTTATTGAGGTTATTGGCAAAACGAAGTTTACAATCTACGCAGCCAATGCCCGCTTTGCGACATTCGACATTAATCATCTCCACTTCTTCTTGCGGAGAGAAAGTTTTGTGCATGGTGAAGACGTTGCAAATATCTGGGTTGCCTGGGTCTGTTTTTTTGATACGAGCAGGGTCGGTGACCATTTCGCGCACTCGTTGTTTGGTCTCTTCTGGAGTAGATGCCAATTCAATATGGTTATTAAGGCTTTTGCTCATCTTGTCCTTGCCGTCAATGCCAATCACTTTCAAGATTTCGGTATGTTTCACTTGCGGTTCAATCAAGCATTTTGTGTTGTAACGATAATTAAAGGAACGCACAATTTCACGCGCAAATTCAAGGTGCGGCGCTTGGTCAATGCCTACTGGGACAATATCGGTTTTATATAAAACGATGTCTGCTGTCATCAACACAGGATAGCCCAGCAAGCCATAATTTACATTATCAGGCTGTTGGCGAACTTTTTCTTTGAAGGTCGGCAAATCGGTTAATTTGCCCAACTGCGTCACCATTGAAAGATAGGTATGCAATTCCATCACTTCAGGGACGTGTGATTGCACAAACAAAATCGATTCCTCTGGGCGAATGCCCGCCGCGAGCCAATCCAGCGCCATTTCAAAGGTATTGAGGCGCAAGTCTTTGGTTGTTTCTACCGTTGTTAAGGCGTGAACGTCAACAATACAATACACGCAGTCATAATCTTGTTGTAACGCCACATAATTTTGAATCGCGCCTAAATAATTACCCAAATGTTGCCTGCCCGTTGGTCTTGCGCCTGAAAATACTCTGCCTTTTTTTGCCATGAATTTTCCTCAATTTTGTTGCCCGAAATAAACCGAGATAAGCAACATAAGCCCCTTGCTCATCGCTATAAATCTCGGGCGAATTTAATCTGCCAATTTTGATATAAGACTTAAGATTTCGCCCGCTTCCGCGTGGCGTTTTAGTTCTGTCTTTGAGAAGATTAACTTCCCATTCACGCTGACCTCAAACTTGCCGCCATCGGCGGGGATTAAAGTCAACGCTTCAATGACATGCTCGTATTCTTTCAATAATTCTTCCGCCAAGCCCACGGCTCGGTTGGTGTAATGTCACACCGCGCAGTAGATAATTTCGATGTGCAGCATATATAAGAAAATTATAACATGCCTGCTTTTTAGGCTTGCGCCCGCCTAGTAGGCAGGCTATAATGCCGCAGTTGAAATAAAAAAACTGCCCTGCAGGTTTCAGGAATTCAAGGCAATTTTAATAAAACCTACGGGATGAAATACTTAAGAAAGGAGTACGTTTATGCCTGTTTATACCTACCGCTGCGAAAATTGCGGAATCCAGTTTGAAAAACAACAGTCCTTTACCGATAACCCGTTAAAGACCTGCCCCGAATGCCGTAAAAAATCGCTCAAAAAAGTGATTACCCCCACTAAAATCATTTTCAAAGGCTCAGGCTTCTACGCTACCGATAATAAATCGCCTTCTGGCGATTCGTCGTCGGCAAAAAAGACTGAATCTGAATCAAAGCCAGCGTCGAGCGATAAATCAGAATAATGCCCTTTCCCTCTCCCCTTTGGGAGGGGGACTTAATTTTTTAAGGGGCATATTGAATTTCATAAATTCGTATCTTGCCGCGCTGCCCAATAAAACGCAATCCTATGGCTTCCATATCAACTTCCTCATTATAAATTTTAGAGAAAATCTCGCCGCGCATTTCGCTATTTTGTGAAAGAACAAGATAACGAACGCCTTGCTCCTGGCAAGCGCTCATAAACGCCTCGAGGCTATCGTTTGGCAAAGGCGGATATTCCTCTTTATACCCCCACACCCAATCCATATTCCAATTGCCAATTTGGCGCGAACGGTATGGCATGATATTTGGCGTATAAAAATCATAACGGTCGGCGAAAATTTCCGCAGGAGACGTCATACCATTTGAAAGCAACGTCGCTTCAATCACAGATAAGTTTTTCCGTTCGGAAGCGTTAGCGCGGATAAATTCAAAATCGTACAAAATCCAGTTCTTATAAGTATTAAAATTTAGAACAACGAATACCCCCCCAACCGCAATCTCTGCCCATTTTATGTTTGGAATGTAGCGCTTCGCCTGCCCGCTCAATACAGCAGGGATAAACGCCATACAAACAATAAATACGCCCATAATCATTAATGGCGCGCGAGCGCTATCGCCAACCGCAATGGGAATTGAATAAAGAATAATATAAAGAAAAGAAAACAAAGCGTATTTTGAAAATTTCCCTTTTGGCGATAACGCAAAACAAACGAGGGACATTAACGCATAGGAAACTAAAAACTGAAACGGAATTAAATATGCCCGCAAAAAACCTTGTGGGTTTTGCCTTATTTCAGCAAACAAAGAAAACTCGGCAATTTCCGCTGGCGTAGGCGGATAGGTAGGGTTAAAGCCGTATAAAAATTTATAGACATTGAAAGCCTGCGCCGTTTCAAACGCGCCATGACCTGAAACCAGATTAACCGCAACTTGCACCAAAACAAAAAATAAAAAAGCCCCAATCATTAAAATTCTTGAACGAAATGGGCGAACGCCTCTCAACAAAAAATAACTAAAGAAAATTGCAACGGCAGAGACGGCGACATGAGAACGAGTGAGAAAACCTAAACCAAGCGATACGCCAATCAATATTGAGTTTAAATTTGTAAAGTCGTTCTGTTCCTCAAAATCGCTCTTCCAAAGCAAGAACATCGCAAAAGCCACAAACGCCGCAGCGCCGATATCAGGACCAAGAGTGTGAACGCTTTGAAACACAAACGACGCCGTCACACAGCCGAAAAGCGCAATCGCCGCTGCGAAAAAATTTCTGGCGTAAAGAGAAAGCGTCGCTGTTGAAGCAAGGAAAAGCCCAGCAAGAAGCGCATTAAACATGTAGGCAATCGGAAGAATATACGTAAACGGCATTTGCCCAATCAAAAACGCATATCCAAACGGATAAAACCCGTTATACCAAGACGCCGGCTCGGCAAGAGTCATGTTTCTTCCATAATACAAAATATTCCAAAAATCGTTGCCTGTGGAATGAAATTGCATATAACGCCCCAACGCAAAAGCGACGCTTGCGCCAAGCAAAAAGAAAAACAAGAACGATTTGTAATAAACTCCAAAAATTTTTTGTATCATGCCAGTTGGTTTTTTGATTTTCTCATCATCCACCACGCCACCACCGCAATGGGAATCACCGCAACTCCCGCGCTAACATACGCCATCATGTTATAGCCCAGCGAGGCAAAAATAAAGCCGCTTTCTAAACTTCCAAATGCAGAAGCCAAGCCGACTAATAAATCGTTGAAACCTTGCGTGCGCGCGCGTTCGGCTGGCGAAAGTTGGTCGGCTAATAAAGTAGAGCCGCCCACAAAACAAAAATTCCAACCAAGCCCAAGCAAAAACAACGCCACGCCCAAAGGCAATACATCGGGCGAAATAGTTGCGGCAATGCAAGCAATCACTAAAGTTATTGAACCGCTCAAAATCACTTTTTCACGTCCCCACGCATCGGCGAGCCTGCCCGAAATAATTGAAAACGCAAACATCCCAAATGTGTGCGATGCAATCACAGCCGAAATATCCGTGAGCCCATGATTGTGGTCGTGCATGTGAAGCGACGTAATCACCATCACCAACACCATCACCATTTGACCTAACACCATTGCAACGACTGCAACCATTGCGGCAGGCTGACGCAGAATCTCAAACACGCCTCTTTCTTGATTTGAATTGGTTACCGCTTCGGGAAATTTTTCCGCTACTTCTTTACCAATTTCTCGCGGGTCTGGGCGTAACCCAATAAACACAACTCCCCCTGCAATTGCAAAAAGAATCGCGGCAATTAAATATGCGCCCGCCAACGGGTCAATTCCCCATGCATTAACTAAATTGCCCGCAGGACCCGCAACAAACGGACCAATCACCGAACCAACCGTTCCGCCAATCACCACATTAGAAATCGCCCTCCCACGATGTTCGGGTTTATTCACTTCCGCCGCCGCAAAGCGCCCTAATTGCACAGCCGAGTTTGCAACGCCCATTAGAACCATTCCCAACATAAACAATGCAAATGAATGAATCGCAATCGCATAAAACGTCACGCTGGAGCCAATCACCCCAGCAGACAACCCCAAAACAAGCCCGTTTCGCCTGCCAATTGCATCAAAGACGTATCCCCAACCAAATGCAGAGAAAGCCCCCGCTAACAAATACACCGCCGTTGGCACACCCGCCCAACTCGCGTTTTGACTTAACTCCTTGCCGACAATTGAGTTCAACGTCGCCGCGGCAATAAACCCAGCCGACGCTAACGACTGTTGAGTAAATAAAATAGCGGTGATTCTTCTTGCAATTAATTCGAGGTTTGTCATATATTTCCTTTTTAGCGAGTCTCCGAACTTCTTATGAGCGCACAGCAAAACATGAATACGCCAAGTCCTTAAGAATTTGTTTATATCCAAAAGATTTTAGAATTATACTAGCAGGAAAGAGTATGACTGATACCGCCCAACCCCGCCATCTCACCTGTTCCATCTGCTCCCAAATCCACGACCATGAAAGCGCCGTCGAATACGTCCAGCAACCGCAAAGCAACACAGAGTTTCCGCCGGCAGTAAGCAAACTCAAAATTGCTAAAGAGATTGATACTCGGTTACAACTCATACAATGCCCCGAATGCAAAACATACTACCTCATGCGCCATATTTACGAATATCTCATCGGCTTCAGCGGCTCGTACGACGAATCGATTCTCTGGCGCATTACAGACGACATGGGAAAAGACTATTTAGAGGGGCGTTTATCCAGCCCGCCAAGGGGAATGATATAAAATTGCCACGAAAACTTCATGTTAACAACGCTTAAAATTCATGTATAATTAAGCCATACATTAGAAAACTTCCGCCCTTGTGGCGCCTTGCTTGAAACTTACTGGAAAATTGCGCACGCTCCTCCCCCATTTTGGGAGTTATTTTGTAAAAATCAATAGGATATTTTTTGAAACAAACATCTGAATCGCCCTAATTGATTTGCGCCGAATGTGATGGATACCATCGCATCGCATTTTGACTTACCCCCCTAACGCCGCTTCTTGTCTCAACGTTGGGGCGGGTCAGCCAACCCAGACATTTTTCACAGCCTAAGGCAGCCGCATAGACGGAGGTCTGGGCTGTGTTCGTTTAACAAATAATAAATAAATGTAGGGGCGACCCTTCATGGTTAACAAAAGTTCTTAATCATTGTAGGCGGGTCGCCCGTGCAAGATAATTGTATGAAAAAAATAACCGCCATCGAACCGCAAAAGAACCGCAATCGAGTGAATATTTTTCTCGATGGCGAGTTTGCCTTCGGGTTGGCGCGCATTGCCGCCGCATGGCTCAAAGTTGGAGATGTTTTAAGCGAAGAAAAAATAAACGAACTAAAACATAAAGACGAAAGCGAGCGCGCGTTGCAACAAGCCTTGCTGTTCTTAAGCTATCGCGCCCGCTCTGAAAAAGAGATAAGGCAAAACCTGCTCAAACATGAATATTCAGAAAGCGTTGTTGAGCAAACTATAGAACGATTACGAGAAAGCAAATTAGCAAACGACAATCAATTTGCCAAAACCTGGGTTGAAAACCGCAGCGCGTTTCGCCCAAGAAGTAAAAAAATGTTGACGATAGAACTTCGTCAAAAAGGATTGGATGAAGAAACCGTAAAAAACGCCGTCGCCGATGTGGATGAAAACGCTCTGGCGTATGAAACCGCCAAAAAACGAGCCAACAGGCTCACCCGTTTAGAAAGAAGCGAGTTTCGTAAGAAACTATCCGATTTTCTTCTCAGGCGCGGCTTCTCCTATTCTGTGTCTAATCACGTCGTAACAAAAATCTGGAACGAATTGCACACAGAGACCATACTTTATGAAGATGAGGAATGACTATGAACATAGTGGATATTTTAATTATGCTATTGGCGTTAATCGTTGGCGCGTTAGCGGGGTATTTTTTTTACCGCTACCAAGCCGAGCGCGCCGCCAAAGCCAAGCAAGAAAAAGCCGAAGATATTTTGAAAGCCGCGCAAACCCAAGCCAGCCTAATTGTAAAAGGCGCGCAAGATAACTCTACCAAAATTATTCAGGCGGCTGAAAGCGAAATTAAAGAACGGCGCATTGAGTTAAATAAAGAAACTGACCGCCTTGAAAAACGCCGTTCGGAATTGGACGCGCGCTTTGATAAGCTAGAACAACGCGAACAATCGTTGAACAAACGTCAGTCGCAAATAGATAAACGCAGCAACGAAATTGAAAAATTATACGAAGAGCAAGTAAAAAAATTAGAGCAAATCGCACAATTAAGCCAAGACGAAGCGAAGAAAGAATTATTCGCCGCCGTAGAAAAAGAAGCCCGCGGCGATATGGCGCGCATTATCCGTCAGATTGAAACGGAGGCGCGTGAAGAAGGCGAAAAACGCGCGCGTAAATTAATTGCCGACGCGATTCAAAGAGTGGCTTCGGAACACGTCGCCGAAGTGACTCGCGCCGTGGTCACCTTGCCAAGCGAAGAAATGAAAGGTCGAATTGTTGGGCGTAACGGACGCAATATTAAAGCCTTTGAGCAAGCGGCAGGCGTAGATGTGATTGTGGACGATACGCCCGATTCGGTGACGATTTCTTGTTTTGATTCGGTACGCCGCGAAATCGCCCGCCGCGCCTTATCCAAACTTGTGTTAGATGGGCGCATTCACCCCGCTCATATTGAAAAAGTCATTGAAGACGAGACCAAAGCGGTTGAAAAAATTATCAACGAAGCGGGCGAGCAAGCCGCTTACGAAGCGAACGTTACGGGCTTGCACCCTGAAATTTTGAAGATGATGGGGCGCTTAAAATTTAGAACATCGTATGGGCAAAATCAATTGGCTCATGCGGTGGAGTCTTCTAAGTTAGCGGGCATTCTCGCGGCTGAAATTGGCGCGAATGTCGAGTTATCGAAACTGGGCGGCTTTTTACACGATATTGGCAAAGCCATGGACCATAACCAAGACGGCACACATGCAGGGCTGGGCGCGGAATTTTGCAAACGCTACGGCGTGCATCCGATTGTCTTAAACGCTATCGCTTCGCACCACCATGAAGTTGACCAAGAAAGCGTGGAAGCGGTCATCACCGAAGCGGCAGACGCCATCTCCGGCGCGCGCCCCGGCGCCCGCCGCGAAGATTTAGAAGCCTACATCAAACGCATTCGCTCGCTAGAAGATATGTCCATGTCGTTTGAAGGCGTGCAACAAGCCTTTGCCATTCAGGCAGGGCGCGAGGTTCGGGTTTTGGTTAAACCCGAAGTGATTGACGACTTAGCCTCTGCCCGCTTAGCCAGAGATATTGCCAAGAAAATTGAAGAAACCATGCAATACCCCGGTCAAATTCGGGTGACGGTCATTCGAGAAACGCGTTCCACCGAGTATGCAAAATAATTTTTAGTTTGTTCAATTTGCCGCCCTTGTCGGCAGGGATAAGATACGTCGGCGCCGCGCATGGCGCAAAAAGCGTAAAAAATACTTACAGGGATGTTGCGAATGAAATCCCCCACTTCACAGAGCGCTACAATACAGGCTATGAAACGAAGCGCGAAATCGCCTGTTGTGAAGTGGGGGCTTGTGCTATTTTTAGCGGCTTTACATTTTGTTTTTGCGTTTTACTTTGAAGTGGAATATAACGACGCATTAAGCGCCTTGCCTGTTAGTTTAGCCAGTTGGTTTTTTGGAAGCGCGGCAGGCTTTGCTGTGGCTGGATTCATGATTGGGGTTCATTTCGCTTTTTTTTACCTAAGCGGAAGCCCCATCGCTTCTATTTTCGTCAACCTTGATTTTCTTTTAGGCGGGCTGGCGCTTCTCTTCCTCGGCGGCGTTTTTGGGCGCTTCAAGATTTATTATTATCAACAAAACGAAAAAGATTTAGAACTAAAAAAACAACTAGAAGAAGCCGATGCGCTTTCTAAAATTGCCATTGCCCTCAGCCAAGCTGAACGAGTGGGGCTTGCCAATATTTTGAAATTAATTGTCGATTCAGCCAAAAAGTTAATCCCAGCCGCCGAACAAGCCGTAATTCACACGTTAGATGAGGAAAAACAATACCTCATTGCGCAAGCGGGCAGCGGTTTTCAGCAAGCCCCTGAACGCAGACTGCAAATGAAAGTGGGCGAAGGTATTGCCGGGCAAGCCCTCACCAAAGGCGAAACCATTAACATCACCGATATTAATACCGATGCGCGTTTTCTCAAATCGGTTTCAAATTCAAACTTTCGTTCTTTATTAGTTACGCCCATCATCAGCGGCGACCAAAAACTCGGCACGCTTAGCATTCAAAGCCAAATCCCCAACGCCTTCACAAAACACGAGCAAGATTTGTTATACGCGCTCGGCGTGCAAGCCGCCATTGCCATTGAAAACGCGCATTTGCTTGAAACCACGCAGCAATCATTACGAGAAACCAACGCGTTATATCGTATCAATCAGGGGTTGGCGGCATTAAATGCCAACGAACTGCTGGACGATGTCGTTAGTTTGTTGCAGAACAATTTTGGCTATTATCATGCGCAAGTCTATATCATTGAACCAAAAACGAAAGACCTAATTCTCCAAGCCGCCAGCGGAGACGTGGGCAAAAAACTTTTAGAGCAAAACACAAGGCTTCATGCGGGCGCAGGCATTGCCGGTTACGCCGCCGAAACGTTACTGCCTTTCTTTACAAATAATGTAGATGAAGTGATGTTCTTTTCGCATCATCCGCTTTTGCCAGAAACAAAATCCGAAATGGCGCTTCCCGTCAAAATTGGCGAGCGCCTGTTAGGCATTTTAGATATTCAACAAGCGCCGCCCAAAACTTTCACCGCACGCGATTTGCAACTCGTCAGCGCCGTTGCCGACCAACTTGCCATTGCCCTGCAAAAAGCGGAACTCTATGAAGAATTGCAAAACGCTTTACAACAAGAAAAAACCATGCGCAACCAACTGATTCAAAACGAACGCCTCGCGGCGATGGGACGGTTGCTGGCTTCGGTTTCGCATGAATTAAACAACCCCCTGCAAGCGATTCAAAACGCGCTCTTTTTACTCAAAAGCGAGCAAGGCATTTCAGAACAAGGCAAACAAGACCTGAATATCGTGTTAGCCGAATCGGAACGCATGGCAGGCATGATTAAACGCCTGCGCGACACATACCGCCCCATTCGCGCTGAAGATTTTCGCCAAACCCAACTCAACGCTTTAATTGAAGATGTGTACGCGCTCGTCGCCACTCACTTGCGCCATAATCAAATTACGTTTGAATTTTTCCCAGACCCTGAGTTACAACCCATTCCTGCGCTTACCGACCAAATCCGTCAAGCCCTTCTCAATCTCGTTATCAATGCCGTAGAAGCCATGCCCACCGGCGGCAAACTCACCATTTATACAGAATATCTGCCCTCCACTGAAGAAGCGCTCATTATTATTTCCGATACGGGCAAAGGCATCGCCGCAAACATCATGGATAATATTTTTGAAGCCTTCAATACAGATAAAGATAAAGGCACCGGGCTTGGTTTAACCATCACCTACGACATTATCACCAAACATCGCGGGCGCATTACAGCCGAAAATAACCTCGGCGCAGGGGCAACCTTTCGCATTTGGCTGCCCGCTAAAAACACGGAGGACATGGCATGAAAATCACAGGGCATATCCTCATCATTGAAGACGAAGCCAGTTTACGAAAAACGCTGGCGCGCATTTTGCAACAAGCCGGTTTTGAAGTCACCACCGCCGAAACCGCCGAGCAAGGGTTAGATTACTTAAAAACCACAAAATTTGATTTAGTCTTCACCGATTTACGACTGCCCGGCATTGCCGGGCTAGATGCGCTGAAATATATTCACAAAATTAATTCGGCGCTACCCGTCGTTTTATTCACCGCCCAACCCGATATTCACTCCGCGGTCGAAGCCCTGCGGCGCGGCGCCACCGATTATTTACTCAAACCGCTCAAACCTGAAATCATCGTAGAACGCGCAAAAACCATTTTGCTCCACCAACAAAAAGAAAAACGAAAGCGAGAAATCGCCGATGAAATTGAAAAATTACAAAATGAATTAAAACGTTTGGAAAGCGATGAAACCATTGAAAGCGCTCATGCGCCTGAAAATAAATCAAAAGAACGTTTTCTCAAACACGGCTCATTAGTGTTAGATTTGCACACACGCCGCGTTTCTATTCACAATAAAACTATCAATATCCCCCCCACGTCATTTGATTATTTGCTCGTGTTAGCGCGCCATGCGCCCAACGTGGTGGATTTTCAAACCCTCGTGGCAGAAGCGCAAGGCGCGCAAGCCGAAATGCGCGAAGCGCAAGAACTGACCAAATGGCACATTCATCAACTGCGCCACGCCATCGAAAAAGACCCGCGCAACCCCAGCCGAATAATCACCGTGCGCGGAACGGGCTACAGGCTTGTGACAGATTAAGAACTGGCGTTACGCAACGCTCCAAAGCGGGAGACGTTCCCCCCTAAGCAAATGTCAAGGAAACAGAACCCGCTTCTCCCTTCGGGTGAGGCGGGTTTTTCATCCCCAAACTTTTACCAACCTTTTTGCACAAAATCCTATCGTTTTCGAGAGCGATTCTATAGAAAATGATAGGCATGAGTAAAAATGAAATTTCTCCTAAAAACGACCAAGTTCGTATTTTGATTGTGGACGACCACCCCTCCACCGCCGCCACGTTGGCGCGCGCATTGGGTCAACTGGGCTCAGCGGCAGAGGTGGTATCAGCCACAAATGGAAGCGAAGCCCTTGAAAAAGTGAAAGATAAAGGGGTGGATATTTTAATTACCGACATGATTATGCCCGAAATGACGGGGTTGGAATTAATTGAAAAGTTACGCGACCACCCGGGCGGCAAACCTTCACGCACTTATTTAGTCACCGCGTATGACGTGCCAGGCTTGAAAGTGACCGCCTCGCGTTTGAAAGTCAATGAAGTGTTGATTAAGCCCATTCGCCCAGAGCGCATTTATCAAATCATTGCGCGAGATATGGACGAAATGAAGCAAGCCACACAGCCAAGAAAAAACGCCGCCGCCGAGAAGAGAAAGTTCAAAATTTTGGTGGCAGACGATAGACCCGATAATGTGACTCTTTTGGTTCGATATTTAGAATATGAAGGCTACGACCATGTAACCGCGCAAGACGGCGAAGAGACATTAATCAAAGCGCAAGATGAAACGCCCGATTTAATTTTGCTCGACGTGGATATGCCGAAGAAAAACGGGTTTGCCGTGTTAGAAGAGATTCGCGCCAATGAAAATTTGAAACATATTCCTATCATTATTTTAACCGCCGCGCGGCTTGATTCTGCCGATGTGCAAGAAGGCTTAAATTTGGGCGCGGACGATTACATCACCAAACCGTTTGACCGCCGCGAATTAATGGCGCGTATTCGCACGAAACTGCGGGTAAAAGAAGCCGAAGACGCCACCCGCCGCCGCAACCGTGAATTAAGTTTATTGCCAGAAATCGGCAAAGAATTAAGCGCCAGAACTGAAATTCATGATATTGCCAATATTTTGTTAAAACGCACCGCAGAAACCTTAGGCGCTGTAGAGGGCTTTATGCTTATGGTAGATGCGGACGGAAATATCAACGAACGGTATCATATTTCGGTTTCTGAAGGGAATTCAAGCGCCGCGAAAATTCAGCTTGGAAAAAAATTGTTTTATCACATTCTTGAAACGCGCCAAGGGGTCGTTATTGAAGATGCCGCTCAGCATGAATATTGGTCGGCTCATGAAAACGACCAAACTCGCTCGGCAGTGATTGCGCCATTATTTGGGCGGCGTGATTTGCTGGGGTTATTGTTCCTCACCCATGAGCAGGAAAGTTACTTCACGCTTGACCATCTTCTTTTATTACAGGCAATTGCCAGCCAAGCGGCAATTGCCATCGAAAATGTGCGGTTATATCAAAATATAACCGATGAACAAAAGCAACTTGAAAAAATTAAGAACGAGTTTATTGCCACCGCCTCGCACGATTTGAAAAACCCCATTATGTCTATTAGCGGGTATAGCAATTTGCTCAGCAAAGCGGGACCATTGAATACCCAACAAGAGGAATTTGTGGGGCGCATTCAACACTCCACCAAAAACATGTTGGAGCTTGTGCAAAACATGCTGCAACTCACAGAAATTGATTTGAAAAAATCGGAAAACAATCGAGAAGCGATGAACGCCATTGAAACGCTAAAAGAACTGGTGGGCGAGTTTGAAATTCAAGCCCAACAGAAAAAGCAAACGCTTAAGCTGCAATCTGAAATCTCGTTCGCGCGCATTTATGCCGATACGCTGCAAATTAAGCAAGCCATTCGTAATTTAATTGGCAATGCGATTAAATATACCCCCGAAGGCGGGCAGATTTTTGTAACCGCCAAACTAGTCGGCGATTATGTAGAAATTCAAGTGCAAGATAACGGTTACGGCATACCGCCTCAAGATTTGCCGCATATTTTCGACCGTTTCTATCGTGTGCGCACAAATCAGACAACGGAAATTGAAGGCAACGGTTTGGGGCTGGCGATTGTCAAATCTATTGTTGAACAACATCAAGGCAACGTGCGCGTGCAAAGCAAAGTCAACGAAGGAACGATTTTCACCGTTGACCTGCCGCTGGCGGCTCAGCCTGTTTTACAGAACGCATAAATGAATATAGAGGCGCGCGACTTGTTATACGCCTTTATAAAATAGCGAAGGACATTAAATATGAAACTTTGGTTTTCAAATTTTGTAAAAGACACCACGCCATTAGGGCTGAGAATATTTTATATCGCCTTATTGTTTATCCTCTCGGCGGCGTGTTCCATTCCGCTTAATTACTTGGCGTACCAACAAACTGGCGCATGGCAGGTTTTTGCTTCTATCTTTAATCTTATTCTTTTAGCCGTCGTTTCAGGGTATGCGCTTTACTTGGCGCGCAAGAATCAGGTAAAAGCCGCGGCGGGGTACTTAATCGGCATCGCTTGTTTCTTTATTCCGTTCAATTCTGTTTTATTTTCAGATTTAGGGCTGGTATTAGGGTTATCTCTGTTTTTGACCAATACCGTCATTGCAGGTCAAACGTTAGAAGGGCGCCCCGCTTTCATCGCTTTAATCGCATCTTTGCTGTTTTCTTTATTGGCTATTTTTCTCGATTTATTCGCCTCATGGGAGCGAGTAGCCGTTCCTGTGATTTCAAATATTATTCCTTTCATAGCCCTCACCCTTACGGCAATTTTGATATTTATTGCCGTACGGCAATTCCCCACATATTCTTTAAGAACAAAATTGATTACCGTTCTCTTAAGCGTCGCCGTGATTTCTATTAGCGCGGTTTCATTTGCCACAGATTTATCCGTCACTTATCAATTAAACAAAACGTCTAGAGATAACTTAAGCGCCTTGGCAAGCATTACGGCGGGTGAAATTGAAAACAGATTGTTACAAAACGCAGACCGTTTGAATATTTTGGCATTAAATAAATTTGTGCAAGACGCTACTGAAATGAGCGAAAGAGACGGCGTAAACAATGCATTGCTAACTGAATTAGCCGAATTGCAAGGCTCTTATCCAAACTTTTTAGAATTAACGGTAATTGGCGCGGGGGGGAATCTCGTTTCATCCACCAATGAGTTTTCTCCGCTTAATCATGCAAATCAGCCTTATTGGCAAACTGCATGGAATGACGGCGCCGGCGCAACGTATATCAGCGAGCCGTTTTTCGACGAACAAACGAACGATTATATGATTGAAATGGCAATTCCGATTCCGGCGCATGGCGAAGAACGATTGGTGGGCGTAATTATGGCAAAAATTAACATGCGCGAGTTTGCGGATATTCTTTCCAAAAATCAGGCGGATTTACTGTTTGCAAACAACCAACTAATGGCGCAAGAATCTGTCGGTTTGGTTCAAACGCTGGACGCCAAAAGCCTGAGCGCGATTTCAAGCCTCACCCAAGAAGGCTTTGGAGAAATTAATTACAGAGGCGGGCAGCGCTTTGTTCGCGCCACAAAGATTACCAGTCCAAATGAAGCGATTCAAAACTTAAACTGGACTGTGCTTGCGCATAGAGAATCGGCGGTAATTCGCGCGCCTATTGAAAGCGCCACCAGAACGATTTTTCTGACGGCAATTCTCATTTTGCTCGTTGTCGTATTTACAGCGTTCTTAATTGGAAATCAATTTTTGCGCCCAATTGAATCCTTAACATCCGCCGCTAAAAAACTTGCCAAAGGCGACTTTACCGCCAAAGCCCACGTTACCGTAACGGATGAAATTGGCGCGCTGGCAACCACGTTTAATACGATGGCGACTCAAGTGAACGATTTGATTAACACGCTGGAACAGCGCGTTGCCGACCGCACCAAAGCCTTAGCCACCTCCACTGAAGTGAGCCGCCGTTTATCTACCATCTTGGATGAAGAACGCTTGGTAAGCGAAATTGTCAATCAAGTACAAAATGCGTTTCATTACTATCACGTTCACATTTATTTGATGGACGATAAGGAGGAAAAATTAATTATGGCTGGCGGCACAGGCGAAGCGGGAAGCGTTATGTTAAGCCGCAAGCATTTCATCCCAAAAGGGAAAGGCTTGGTAGGGCGCGCCGGCGAAACCAACACCCCTATTCTGGTTTCGGATACCGCCAAAAACCCAGACTGGCTGCCCAACCCCTTGTTGCCCGAAACAAAATCTGAAATTGCCGTTCCCATTTCATTAGGCGAGCGTGTATTAGGCGTGTTAGACGTGCAACAAAATATCGTAGATGGGTTGAAACGAGAAGACGTAGATTTGCTGCAATCTATTGCCAACCAAGCCGCCATCGCCATTCAAAATGCGCGCACGCTGGTCGAGGTTCAAAAACGCGCCGCGCGCGAACAAATGGTCGCTTCTATTAACCAAAAAATCGTTAGCGAAACCAGCATAGAAAGCGCCTTACAAGTAGCCGTGCGAGAAATTGGGCGCGCGTTCGGCGCTCAAACGCAAATCAAGTTAAAGCCGCAAAATAAGCAAAATTAAGAGTGAGAGATACAATGAATACATTCTTTTCTACGCCTTCAAAAATTCTACAAAATCCTTTAAACGTTGCGCAAAATTGGTTTAATAGGCTTTCCTACCCGCGTAAATTTATCGTTATCGCTTTTATCTTTGCCATTCCAATTTTCGCATTCTTGCCTTTGATAGCCCAACAAGGCGCAGAAATTGACCGCTACGGGTATAAGCCTCATGACGGCGCGAAATATTTGCGCATCACTCAAACTTTGTTTACCGCCGTGCTAGACCATCAGCGCCTTTCCAATCAATATTTCAATCGCCAAGCGGATATTGCTGAAGTAGATGAAGTCAGCGCAAAAATAGACGCTGTTTTTCATGAATACGACCTCCTAAGCGCCCGAAACAACGAACGCGATATTGAAGGCTCTTTAACGCCTGATGTGCAAGCGATAAAAAGCGAATGGGAAGCCTTCAAAGCCGAAATGCCTCAAATGAATCAAACCCAGCGCAACCAGCGTTACGATGCGCTTATCGCTCAAATTCTTAGTTTGATCGAAAAAGCAAGCAAAGCCTCTTACCTTGCCATCAACCCCAATTTTGATACGAAGTATTTATCCGACTCAATCTTAATTATTTTGCCCCAAAATACGCTTACTTTGCATAAACTCTTCCTGCTATCGCAAGAGGCGATTGAAAACGGCAGTTTATCCGCAGCCGATAGGGAACAAATGATTATTTGGATAGCGCAAACGCAAGAAAACCTTGAAGCCCTGAATAAAAACCTTGAAAACACTCGCGCATATAACAATGCCAACGCAGTAGAAACCGCTCTCTACCCTGCATATCAGGCGTATGAAGCCCAATTAAAGATATGGACAGATACCCTCCGCGCGCAAATTCTTGAACCGGAAAAAATCACGTTTTCGGCTCAAGCGTTAGAAGAAGTATTTGAAAAAACGCTGCAAGCGCAAAATGAAACGTACTTATCCTCCTCTACGTTTTTAGAGGCGAATATGCAAGAGCGCATTAACAGTTTAACTGCCCGTTTTTATTCCGCATTTGGGCTTGCGCTTTTAAGTATTGTGGTCGCCTTTGCCATTGGCTCAAATATTATGAATTCCATCAGCCGCCCAATTACCCAACTTACTGAAGCCGCTTATCGCTTATCGAACGGCGAAATGGATGTGCGCGTTCCCGTCAGCAATCAAGATGAAGTGGGCATCATGGCAATGCCTTTAAACCAAATGGCGCAAGAAATTCAATCAAACCAAGCGGCATTAGAAACGCGCGCCAAAGCGCTCGCCACATCGGCTGAGGTAAGCCGCCGTATTTCCACCATTCTTGAACCCAAGCCATTGATTGACGAAGTCGTTGCGCAAATTCAACGCGCTTTCAATTACTATCATACGCATATTTATTTATTAGACGAAAATAATCAGGAATTAATCCTGGCGGGCGGCACAGGCGAAGCGGGAAAACTTTTGCTGGCGCGCAAACATAAAATTTCAAAGGGCAAAGGCTTGGTAGGGCAAGCCGCCGAAACGAATCAACTCGTTCTCGTCAGCGATACTACAAGCGACCCCAATTGGCTGCCTAACGACTTATTGCCCGAAACAAAATCTGAAATTGCCGTACCCATTTCGTTAGGCGCGCAAGTCTTAGGCGTGTTAGACGTGCAACAAAACCGCGCCAACGGTTTAACTCATGAAGACGCAGAGTTACTGCAAGCAATTGCGTATCAGGTGGCAGTGGCTTTAAGCAATGCGCAAACCTATTCGCAAGCGAAACAAACGGCAGAGCGCGAATCTTTAATCAATGAAATCAGTAGAAAGATACAAAACACCGCTTCTGTAGAGCAAGCCGTTCAAGTAACCGCCCGCGAATTAGGCTTGGCTTTAGGCGTGAAAAATTCGCGCGTGGTTCTCAGCCTGTCAGAGGACAAGTAGAAAGGACCTCCGATGACTGACAAAAATTCACCCGACTCCATGCAAAACCGAATCAATAACCTATTTACAGGGTCCGATATTCCCGCGCCCGCCAGCCTGCAAGAAATGGAGGCGCTGAGAAATCGTATTCAGGAATTAGAAAACGAACTTGCCCACCATATTGCAAATAAAAACTCGGCTCTCTCTTCTCCTTTGCCCGATAACAAACAAAACGACGAGCCGCCCATTAGCCAAACCTTAACGCAAGAAAAACTCTTAGAAACTACGCAATACCGACAAAGGAAAAAAACGTTTTTGTACGCTTTAATGGGCGCTTTGTTTGGCTTATTATTTCCTATTTGCGCCGTTTTACTCAGCCTGTTAGAAGCCCAACTCCCGCTAACAATAAACAATATTTTGCTTTTACAGAGCCAAAGCCCATTATTGTGGATTATTAACACCGCGCCGTTTTTCTTAGGCGGCTTTGCCGCCTTGGCAGGCGTGCGGCAAGATAAATTAGAACAAGCAAACCAAATGCTTTTGCAAAGTCAAAGCGAATATGAAACGGTTCAGCGTGAACTGGAAAAGCGCGTACAAGAACGCTCGCTTGACCTCATCTTAGCGGCTGAAGTAAGCAAAACGGTTACCGCTAAAATAAATAACCTGAATCAATTGTTAACCGATGCGGTGGAACAAATCCGCTCACGGTTTAACTTGTATTACACCCAAGTATATTTAACCGACCGCTCTGGAAAAGTCATTACATTAAGCGCCGGCACCGGAGATGTGGGCAAACAACTGCTGCAACGCGGACATCAATTATTAATCAGCGCCGATTCATTAAACGGACGCGCCGCATTGGAAAAACGTTCTATCCTTGTGGCCGACACATCAAGCAATGCATCGTTTCTGCCAAACCCCTTGCTTCCTCACACTCGCTCTGAAATGACCGTGCCGCTGATGATTGGCAACCAAGTGATTGGCGTGTTAGATATGCAAAGCGATAAAACCAACGCCTTGAATGAAAACAACCTGCCCGCCTTTGAAGCGCTAGCCGGGCAATTAGCCGTTGCCATTCAAAACGCCTCTTTATTCGAGCAAGTCAATCAAGCGCGCGCCGAAGTCGCTGAGCAAGTTAAACGTTTGTCTCTAGCAAATTGGCAGGATTTCTTAAATGCCACAGACCGCAGCGAAAAAATCGGATACGCCTTCAACCAAAACGAAATTTTGCCTTTTGTAAATACCGAAGAAAAAGAAGAAAACGCCCTAACAGCCGCCATACAAGCGGCAAACGCTGAAATCGGAAAAATTGAAATCGCCGATACGCCCGAACGACAATGGACCCAAAACGAAAAAGAACTGCTTCAAAGCATATCGAATCAATTATCCAAGCACATTGAAAACCTGCGCTTGTTAGCGCAATCTGAAAAATACCGCGCCGAAGCTGAACAAATTTCAAAACGCCTCACACGCGAATCATGGAATGAATATTTCAAAATGCGCAAAGAATTAGCGCAGGGGTACATCTACAAAGAAGGAAAAGTAGAGCCTTTAACCGCTTCTCCAAACGGTCGCGAGCCTGCTTTCCTATCGCATCCTATTTATGTCAATAAGGAACAAATTGGCGAGCTGGAAATTAAAACCCCAATCGATTCGGAAGCGGATGCGGCAGAAATTATCGCCGCAGTAACCCAACAATTAAGCGGGCACATTGAAAACTTACGTTTGCTCGAACAAGCCGAACAAAGGCGCATTGAGGCAGAATCTTTATTAAGAGAGTTAGACAGTCAAAAATTTGCGCTTGACCAACATTCTATCGTGGCAGTTACAGACCAAACTGGTAAAATTTTATACGCGAACGATAAATTCGTTGAGATTTCAAAATACTCGCGCGAAGAATTAATCGGTCAAGACCATCGAATTATTAATTCGGGATACCATCCAAAAGAATACATTCGCGACCTATGGGTTACGATTGCAAACGGGAAAGTATGGAAGGGCGAATTACGCAATAAAGCAAAAGACGGCTCTTTCTATTGGGTAGATACGACAATTGTTCCATTCCTTAACGAACACGGCAAACCATATCGGTATATCGCTATTCGCACCGATATTACCAGCCGTAAAGAAGCGGAAAAAATTATTCAAGAAGCGCAAGAGCGCTTCAGTTTAGCGGTAGCTGGTTCTAACGACGGCATTTGGGACTGGGACATTGCCAATAACAGCATTTACTACTCGCCGCGCTGGAAAAGCATGTTAGGCTATGAAGAGCATGAACTCACGCGCGGTTTTATTGAATGGGAAGAACGCATTCACCCCGAAGACCGTGAATACGCCGTAAAAGCGCTTGAAGATTACCTTGAACAACGCGCGCCCGAATATGATGTTGAAATACGCTTAAGGCATAAAGACGGGCATTACGTTTGGATTCGAGACCGCGGTAAAGCGCTCCGCCGACCCGACGGCACCCCTTATCGTATGGCAGGCGCCCATACCGATATTACCGAAAGAAAACAAAACGAGGCGCTCATCGCCACCCGCGCAAATCAGCTTGAAACGGTGGCGGCTGTATCCACTGCCGCATCCACTGTCCTTAATCCTGATGCGTTATTAAATCAAGTGGTGAATCTCGCCAAATCTAGATTCAACCTCTACCATGCGCACATCTACCTTTTAGATGAAAATTGGAATACCCTCCTGCTCGCCTCAGGCGCAGGGCAAGTGGGCGCGCAAATGGTCGAGTCGGGTCATGCCATTGATATAAACGCCGAACGCTCGCTGGTAGCACGCGCCGCGCGCGAAAAACAACCTGTGATGATTAATGACGTCCGCAATGAAGCCGACTTCTTGCCCAACCCATTGTTGCCAGAAACCCGCGCCGAAATGGCAATTCCCATGATTGTCGGCGACCGTGTGCTTGGCGTGTTCGACGTGCAATCGAATCAAATTAACGCCTTCTCAAAAGAAGACGCGAACATTTACGCCACGCTGGCTTCGCAAATTGCAGTGGCGCTGCAAAACGCGCGCTTGTATCAAGAACAAGCCGCCACTGTGACTCAATTACGCGAGTTGGATAGACTCAAATCATCCTTCCTTGCCAACATGTCTCACGAATTGCGAACCCCGCTAAACTCCATCCTCGGCTTCACAGAAGTGATGCTAGAAGGGTTAGACGGACCCTTAACGCCCAACATGAATAACGACTTGAAGTTAATTAACAAAAACGGCCAACACTTGCTCAACTTAATCAACGACGTGTTAGATATGGCAAAGATTGAATCGGGCAAGATGAATCTCATCATTGAAAAATTTAATTTGCACGAAATTTTTGAAGAAGTCATCAGCATTACTTCACCGCAAGCCGGCGAAAAGAAACTAACGCTCAAAGTAGATACGGAATCTGACGTGGACGTGGAAATAAACGCCGACCGCACCCGCCTGCGGCAAGTGATGCTCAACCTATTAACCAACGCCGTAAAGTTCACAGAAAAAGGAAAAATCACCATTCGCGCCATCCGTGAAGGCAACAACGTGCTCATCAGCGTAAAAGACACAGGCATTGGCATCCCCCCTTCAGAACTGGAAGCAATCTTCCAAGAGTTTACCCAAGTCGATTCCTCCACCACGCGCAAAGTGGGCGGCACAGGCTTAGGCTTGCCCATCAGCCGCAAATTAGTTGAAATGCACGGCGGAAAACTCTGGGCAGAAAGCAGCGGCGTAGCGGGCGAAGGCTCAACCTTCTTCGTTTTTATGCCCATCGAAAACCGAAGCGCAGTTTCAGAGCCAATTACCCGAAAAATTTAATCATGTCAAAACCTATCGCCCTGCAGTGCGTCTTATGTCATCATCAACAGCCGTATGTTCCGTTCGAAGCGGCTGTTTGTAACCGTTGCCAATCGCAATGGTTAGAAGCGCAATACGATTACGATTCGTTCAAACGCGAAATCTTGCGCGGCATCCCCAACCGCCCGCAAAATTTATGGCGCTATCAAGATATTCTTCCGCTGGAGAACCCCGCCGCACTCGATTTATACCCCGCCGGCGGAACGCCGCTTTGGCTTTCGCACCGCTTCGCCGCCCACCTTGGGCATGATTCTGTTTACATCAAAGACGAACGCTACTCCCCAACCTCTTCTTTCAAAGACCGGCAAGCCGCAGTCGCAGTCGCCGCCATGAACGAAAACGGAATCCGCGAAGCGGTGATTGCCTCCACAGGCAACGCCGCCGTGGCGTACGCCGCCGCTTGCGCCCGAGCCGGGATTAAACTGTGGGTATTTATGACCAGCCTTGTGCCGCAAGAAAAATTACGCGAAGCCGCCCTATTTGGCGCCGAAGTGATTCGCGTAAGCGGCAATTACGACCAAACCAAACAAATCGCCGCGCAATTTGCACAACGAAAAAATTTATTACTAGATAGAGGCGCAACTTCCGTCCCAGCGCGCGAATCCATGAAAACCATCGCTTATGAAATTGTAGAACAACTCGGCTGGCGCGCGCCAGATTGGTATATTCAAGCCGTAAGCGGCGGCATGGGACCGTTGGGCGTGTATCAAGGCTTCAAAGAAATGTATCAGATGGGATTGATAAACAAAATCCCCAAACTCGCCATCATCCAAGCCGAAGGCTGCGCCCCTATGGTAAACGCCTTCAAGGCTGGAAAAGATACAGCAGACCCCATTGTGCCTGACACGAGAATCATCATTTTATCCACCGGCGACCCAGGCAAAACCTACACCTACTTATGGAACTTAACCCAACAATACGGCGGCGCGATGGAATCCGTCACCGATTTAGAAGCCTACAACGCCATGAAATCGTTAGCCAAAAGCGAAGGAATGGCGGTGGAGCCGGCAACCGCTGTGGCATTTGCCGGGTTTGAAAAGTTATCGAAAAGCGGCAAAATCCGCAAAGATGAACTGGCGGTCATCAACTGCACGGGGCATACCTTCCCCGTAGAAAAACATGTGCTTGGAGAACAATGGGCGGTGGACGTGCATTTGAGCAAAGACCAATCTCCCGCCCCGCGCGAAGGCTTACAAGCGGCGCTCGAAAATTTAGACGAAACCACAACGACCGTTTTATTGGTTGACGATAACGAAGACGATGCCCTCTTAATTCGCAGATTATTAGAAAGCAAGAAAAACTACCGCATGTACCACGCCAAAGACGGCTGGGAAGGCTTATCTATTGCGCGGCAAAAATTACCCGATTTAATCGTCAGCGATTTAACCATGCCCGGCATTGACGGCTTTGGATTTGTAGAAGAGTTAAAATTAGACCCGCGCACCAAAGACATCCCCATTGTGGTCGTCAGCGCTAAAGATATTACCCTCGATGAGCGAAAACGCCTCAACGGTCATATTGAAGCGGTTTATCAAAAAGGCTCGTTGCCCACGCGCAAATTTGTTGACCAAGTTATCAACGTCATCGAAGATAAAATAGAAGAGAAAAGCAAATAAGTAAGGAGAAAGCGATATGGGTCATAACATTTTATATATCGAAGATAACCCCGACAATATGATGCTCGTCAAACGCGCTTTAGAAGCGCGCGGCTACACATTGACGGAAGCGGTCAACGGCTTAACAGGCGTCGCCGCCGCCGAATCTACCGATGTAGATTTAATTTTGCTCGACATCAACCTGCCCGACATTGACGGCTACGAAGTTGCCCGCAGATTGCGCGCCAGCGAAAAAACCTCATTGGCTTACACCCCCATTATTGCCATTACCGCCAACGCTCTAAAAGGCGATGCCGAAAAAGCCCTATCGGCCGGCTGCGATGTGTATATGTCTAAGCCGATTAATATTCGTGAGTTATGGGCGCGCGTAGAAGCCTTTGTGCCAGCTCCCGAAACTAAATAACTTTATTCATGCCCAAGATATTATTAATTGAAGATATTCCCGACAACGTCGAACTCATTCACAGAGCCTTATCGCAAACTGGGTTCGAGATTTCTTACGCCGACGACGCCGAAACAGGCATGGCAATGGCGCTTAAAACCATGCCAGACTTAATATTGCTAGACCTCGGCTTACCAGATTATGACGGACAAACCCTAGCAAGTTGGCTACGACAGGAAGAAAGATTAAGCAAAACAAAAATCGTGGTAATGAGCGCCTGGCCCGAAGAAGCGGTTAGACAAGTGGTCGAAAGCTACCAATGCGACGGATACATCATGAAACCAATCGTAAAATTAAGCGCTTTTATTTCGCAGGTTCGCTCTTATCTTGAGAAATAACGACATGCTCCCTGTTAATCAAAGCGCCGTCATTCAATTAATCCCAGCCAATCAATATACATTTGAACAACTAGCGGATATTTATAATCAAACGCGCATTGACTACATCGTGCCAATGCCCATGAACGCAACGCGCTTGGCGGAATATGTAGAAACGTACGACGTTAGTTTAGAACACTCGCTCGTGGCAAAATTAGCCAACGGAGAAATGTTGGGGGTCATTATGCTTGGCGTGCGCGCAAAGCGCGTGTGGATAACGCGGCTTGGCGTTATTCCAAACAACCGCCGCCTCGGAATTGGAAAAGCGCTTTTTAACGGAGCGCTGGAACAAGCGCAAAAACTTTCCATCAACTTTTGTACGCTCGAAGTGATAAAAAATAATATTCCAGCCCACCAAATGTTTTTGAAATTTGGGTTTCGTGAAGTCGGCGAATTGCTGGTCTTACGCCGCTCACCGCTCTTAACAAAAAATATTTCGCTTCCAGCCAACATTCAAAGTTTTGATAAACCCCAAGCGCTCGCCTACCTCAATCATCACCCAGTCGTTCAAGCGTGGACAAATCAATACGAATCGTTTCTAAACTCACATGAAGTGGCTGGCTTTTACGCTACATTAGAAGATGGCAGCCGCGGTTGGATGGCGTATCAACGCCAAAAATTTTTACTTTCGCGTTTTGTATTCCACACCGAAGCGGGCGACCCAACCAAAGTAGCGCTGGCATTGCTCACCCATTTGCATCAACAATACCCGCGCCTAGATACGCATGTAGAAAATATTCATTCCAACAACCCGCACCTACCCGCTTTTTACGAAGTGGGATACATCGAAGCCTTCCGCCGCATCGAAATGTGGCACGGCGAATTTACAGGATAAACTTGCGCTTCTTACTTAATTTTTAGTTGGTTCTGTTTCAGCAATTTTTTCCTTATCCTCAACGCCACGCGGAGATAAATCTCACGCCCTATTCCTACAAAATAAAATCAATTTCACCCTCTACAGGCTTGAAAATTAATTCTCACTTACAAACGGATTAAACCGCTTTTCATGCCCCACCGTCGTCTCTGGACCGTGACCAGATAATAAGCGGGTTTCATTGGGCAGGGTAAAAATCTGCTCGCGGATGCTTTTTTCTAACGTGGCAAAATCTCCGCCGGGTAAATCGGTGCGCCCAACGCTTTCGTTGAAAATCAAATCACCACAAAAGCAGATGTTTTCTTTAGCGGCATACAAAACACAATGACCTCTTGTATGCCCAGGTGTAAAACGTACTTCAAATTCATTCGAGCCGAGTTTGAGAGTCATCCCATGCACCAAATCAATGGTCGGTTCGGGACCTGGGTCAATATTCAAACCAAAGACCGCGCCGCCCCCGCCCGCTCGCCATAGCACATGGTCATTGGGGTGTAACGCTACATGCGGCAACGGATTCAACGCATCGGCAATTGCCGCCGCGCCGCCGATATGGTCAAAGTGGGCATGGGTGTACCAAAGATGACCAATTCGCCAATTTCTATCTTGTGCGGCTTTGAGGATGATATGCCCATCCCAAGCGGGGTCAATCACTGCGGCTTCTTTGGTATCAGGGTCGGCAATTAAGTAAGCGTTAGTTGAAGCGGGACCTAATGTAAATGAAACAATGTCAAGCATGATAAACCTCTTTTATCACAAAGGTTTTTATTTTTTCCTTTGTATATCTTCGTGACCTTTTGTGGTTAAATCACTTAATTTTCTTTTCTTGGCGAAAAGATATAACTAATGATAATTGAAATTCCCAGCAACCCAATTGAAATGGGGTACAAAATAAAAGGGTCAATCTCAAATAAAAATCCAGCGAGAGGCGGCGTGAGGATGAAAATAATCGAGGAGACAGTTTCCAGCGTGCCGTAGGTTAATCCCATTTGAGATTCATGCACCAACTCGCGCGCTTGCGCCATAAACATTGGGCGTGCGGCGCGAAAACCACCGAGCAAGAAATATCCGAGCATAAAAATATGTAAGCCAGCCCCTTGCCACATGATGAGCGCAAAAATGATAACAAGCGCTTGCGCGAATAAAAATCCGCCGCGCGGTTTGACTCGGCTAAATGCAAGCGCAATTAATGAATTGCCTAATGCGCCTGCGGAAAAAATCCAACCTGTTTCGGTTAAGGTTAAGTTACGCACACTTGATAAAAAGTTTGGCGAAAGCGGTTGCGAAAGATACATAGCAAAAATCGCAAAAGCCACCACCAGCGCAAATGAAATAAAACGTTTGTTATGCCATAAACTCACGGGCGGCGCGGCGGGGTCGTGGGTATCAATGGGTTGGCTTTTTGTAAATAAAATAAACATAGTGGAAAGGAAAAACATCAATGCGCCCGCCGCATAACTGGTTCGCATTCCATATTGTTCGGCAATCCAACCGCCCGCTAATGGACCCATCGCCATACCAAAGTTAAAAGTCGCTGACGTTAATGCAAGCGTAGCGCTCACCGACCAATCGCCGCGCGCCGCTGTGACGTAACTGCTTAATGGCGAAGCCACAAAGGCGGTTAATGCGTATCCGAACATGCCGATTAGGTAAATCGGCAACGCTTCGGTCACGCCCATGAGCAAAGTGGATACAAGCCCCAAAACCCATGCGCCAATTAACAAAGGTCTGCGGCCAAATGTATCGGCGAGGCGCCCGGCGGGAATGTGCGTAATTGCCATAAAAAAGCCAAAAGCGCCCAACACAATTCCAATTTCTTGTTCGCCTAAAGAAAAGCCAACGTCTAAATAAATTGGCACAAAATTAAAAAACATTCCCTCGCCAATTCCCCAAAATAATAGGGCAAATGCAATAAAAATTAAGTTTGGATTCAAGGCTCTCCTTTGCGATTGTGCAAATTATTATGATTAGACCGCCAGCCCATAGTATGTCGTCTCATTAACTAGGCTTTAGAACTCTCAACCCGCCTGATAAATTCCCTCGCCAACTCAAACACGCGCCGACGTTCCGCATCGCTTGTGACGACGTGACCCGATTCGGTTACATATATCTTTGTTTTATCTGAAACGTTTGTTAATCCGTTATAAATCATTTCCATATTCTCAGGCGGAACGTATGTATCGTTTTTAGAATGAATCAATAAAACGGGTTTCGTCGCTTTTGGCAAAGCGGCTTGCATTTGCCAAAGCAATATCTTTAATTCCGCAATGGAAGTTATTGGGTTTTGCGGATATGAAATATGCTGAGCAAAGGCTTCTTTATCAAACCATGAAGAGCCGGGCGGTTCTTTGCTCTTTGGCGCATATTTGATTATTTTCCCATACAAGCGAATAAACCAAAGCGGGTAATGAGGGTCGCGCGGCATCTGATAGGGCGTTGCCATAGCAATCACGCCTGCCACATTTAATGTCGTGGACATGAGCAAACTCAACACGCCGCCCATCGAAAGCCCAGCGAGAAAAATTCGCTCAACGCTGTTCGAGAGTAAGTGAAAGCCGTCTTCCACCGAAGCCGTCCAATCCGTCCAACGAGAAGCGCGCATATCTTCGGGCGTAGTGGCATGTCCGGCGAGTCGAATGCCTAAAACGGTAAAGCCGTGTTTGTTTAAGTCTTCGCCCATGTAACGCATTTCTTTGGGCGTGCCAGTAAACCCATGTATGAGTAAAACGCCCGTGCGCCCACCCTGAAAAAAGAACGGTTCAGTTGTTGGGATAATTTGAGTCACGGCTTGATTATATCAATGAGGCCGCGTAAGCCAAGTTCATAAGACTTCCAACCAAACCCTGTAACCTTGCCTTTGCAAACCGCTGAAATAAAAGAGGTGTGACGAAATTCTTCGCGCGCATACACGTTCGATATATGCACTTCAATCACTGGAATTTGAATAGATGAAATGGCGTCGCGCAATGCAATGGATGTGTGAGTGTAACCGCCTGGGTTAAACACAACGCCGTCTGCCCAAGCGCGCGCCTGATGTAAAGCGTCAATCAATGCGCCTTCGTGATTCGATTGAAAGCATTGTATTTCTGCATTTAGTTCTTTGCCCAAGGCAATCAATTTTTCGTTGATGTCTTCCAACGTCATTGAGCCATACACTTCAGGTTCGCGCGCGCCGAGTAAATTTAAGTTCGGTCCATGCAAGATTAATATTTTCATATTTTCTCCGTACTGCAAGATTTATCTTGCTTCTTTTTATACAATCGTTTCGCTATGCCATGCCCGCGCGGGAATCAACCCCCGCGCTATTTATACAAAGTCCGCTAAAGCGGACTGGCTCACATCCACCAATTCAACTTTTCCAATATCAACAGGCAATGCAAAACGAATTGACTTTGCATTTTTCTTTTTATCTACTTTCATCGCTTGAATTATTTCTTCTTTTGATAATTCGCTTGGGATTTGAGTCGGCAGATTCAATTTTCGTAATGTAGATTCAATCGCCTCAACTACGTTTTGGCTTGCCAGCCCAACTTTAGCAGAATACTTCGCCTCGGCAACCATGCCGATTGCAACCGCTTCGCCATGCCGCAAATAAAATTTGCTGACAAGTTCTACCGCATGTCCTACGGTGTGACCGAGATTCAATGCGGCGCGAAGTCCTTTTTCATATGGGTCGTCTTCAATGACTTTTATTTTCACAGCCATCGCGCGTTTGACAATTTCTTCCACATTATTTTTTACCCAGTCTAAACCATTGTTGCATACGGCGAATAAGTCTGGGTCAGAGATGATTCCATGTTTAACCGCTTCTGCCATGCCTGAAATGAATTCACGGTGAGGTAGCGTTTTCAAAAATTGCACATCGGCTAAGACTAATTTCGGCGGATGAAAAGCGCCAATTAAGTTTTTGCCTTCGGGCAAATCAATCCCCGTTTTGCCGCCGAGCGAAGCGTCTATCATAGAAAGCAACGTGGTTGGAACGGCAATCCAATCTATGCCGCGCATATAAGTAGCGGCGGCAAAGCCTGTCATATCGCCAATCACGCCGCCGCCCAAAGCGATGACTGTGCTTTTTCTATCTAATCCGTTTTGGAGAAACGATTTCCACAAGAAATGAACCGTTTCTAAATTTTTATGTTCTTCGCCAGCAGGGACGACGATTGTTTTTATTTTCAAATCGTCAATCATTTTGGCGTGAAGTTTGGCGATGTTTTCATCTGTAACAATGATAGCGTTTTGTATATTTGGCAAGTTTGAGGCGTCGCCTACTCTTACCTCATACTCGCCCATAGCGGCGAGGCGATAGCGACCTAATTTAATTTGCGCCTGCCAAGCGATTTGTTCTGGAGTTGCGTTATCTACTTGAATTTTCAAAGGGAAAGATTGATAATGCTCTTTTCTTTTTTCAAGCAGGGCGGCAAGTTTTGCTTCTAAGTCGCCTGCTAAAAGCGGGCGCTGATTGGGCGTATGCCGCAGGCGTTCAAGTAGCGTATTCAACTCTGCCGTAAGCAAAAGCGTTTGACCGTTTGCTTCGACAAAGCGTTTATTTTCCTCTCGCAATAAAGCCCCGCCGCCTAAGGCAATCACATATTCCTGAGGCTTTATTCCACCTGTCATAGGGAGCGAGGGAATTTCTTGTAAAGCCTTTGATTCCAAATCACGAAATACAGACTCGCCTTGCGTTTCCATGATTTCTGGAATGGTTTTGCTTATACTCGTTTCAATGACTTTATCAAGGTCAATAAAAGGCAAATTGAGGCGGTCGGCAATCATTTTGCCGATTGTGGATTTACCTGTTCCGGGAGGTCCGTATAAAAAAATATGAGGCATTTTATTCCCAAAAAATATGCGGGATATTATCCATCGGTAAATCGTCTAATGTCGCTTTTCGTAGCGCTTCAAAACGCGGTTTGATTTCGTTCATAGAGTCGCCGCCAAGTTTTTCAAGCAAAGCGTCGGCTAATACAAAAGCGACCATTGCCTCAAGAATTGGAACGGCACGCGGCACGGGGCAGAAGTCGGAGCGCTCGTATTGGGTGAATGCTTCTGTTCCCGCAGCAAAATCAACTGTCTCCTGAGGGAGAAGCGTGGTGGCGATGGGTTTCATGGCGGCGCGAATCACAAGCGGCTGCCCGTTGCTAATTCCGCCTTCTGTGCCGCCCGCGCGATTTGAAGAACGATGTAATTCGTTTCCGTGAAGCGGTAAATGAATGGCATCGTGCGCTTGCGTGCCGAGTCGTTTTGCGTTTTCAAAGGCGTCGCCCACTTCTACGCCTTTGATGGCTTGCACCGACATCATCGCCATAGCAAGTTTTGCTTCGAGGCGTTTATCCCATTGCACAAAACTGCCGAGACCAATGGGAAGATTTAAGGCGACGATTTCGATAATTCCGCCGAGCGTGTTTTTACCGTGAATGGTTTTTTCGATTTGTTCGCGCATCAACCTTGCGGCGGCTTGATTCGGACAGCGAACATCGGATTCCTCTGCGAGTTTGAATCTTTCTTCGTAAGGTATGTTGTCGAAATTTGCTTGCGCCTCGCCAATGGATGACACATATCCGCCGACGACGATTCCAAATTGATTGAGAAAATGTTTACACACCGCGCCAACCGCAACGCGCATAGTCGTTTCGCGGGCAGAGGCGCGTTCTAGCGCTGGGCGTAAGTCTTTGTAGCCGTATTTGACTGCGCCCGTTAAATCGGCATGACCTGGTCTAGGTTTTGTCATGGGTTCGATGGGTTTGTTTTTCCATTTGATGTGGTCGTTATTTTCAACGAGGAGTGCAATCGGCGCGCCAGTGGTTTCGCCAGCCATCACGCCGCCCAAAATTTGCACGGTGTCTTTTTCAATTTTCATGCGCCCGCCAGAGCCGTAGCCGTGTTGGCGGCGAGCAAGTTCTTTATTGATGATTTCAGTTGTTAGGGGAAGCCCAGCGGGGATGCCATCGAGAATGGCGGTGAGGGATGGTCCGTGAGATTCGCCAGCGGTGAGAAAGCGTAAGGGCATAGGTACTCCGTAATTCGTAAATGGTAATTCGTAAATGGTAATTTGTAATTGTGGTCTCGATATGGTCTCGCAAAAAAAACGCTCGACCTACTCAACCGCCAAGTTATACAAAATTTCTCGTGGCGGATTTTTTCCTGTCCAAATTTCAAAGGCGAGCGCGGCTTGTTCAATTAACATGCCAAGCCCAGTGGTTGCGCTTAAGCCTTGCAAACGGGCATGTTTGACGAGTTTTGTTTCTTTAGGATTGTAGATTAAATCGTAAATAAAGACATTGGAAGGCAGTGACAAATCTTCGGGCAAAGGCGAGGCGTTGATGTTGGGGGTCATACCGATGGGGGTTGTGTTTACAATAAGGTCGTAGGTTGAAAGTTGAAGGTCGGATAGATTGGTAATGAGTAGTGGGTAATTGGGGAATGAGTTTGCGAGTTGTTGCGCTTGTTCAGTTCTGCGAGCAGAGATTGTCACTTTCCACTCATCATTTAATAAAGCGTAAACAATTGCGCGAGCCGAGCCGCCAGCGCCTAAAACAATTGCCGATTTATGATTTACGATTTCCGATTCTCGATTCCCGATGAAGCTTTTCAAATCAGATAAAAATCCTGAGGCATCTGTATTCTCGCCAATTAATTTATCGTTTCGTAAGTAAATTGTGTTAATTGCTCCAATAACTTTTGCAGTCGGAGATAATTCATCCATAAACTCAATGACTTTTTGTTTGTGCGGAATGGTGACGTTGAGTCCGTGAATTTCGCCAGAACGGACTCGGTTAATTAAGTCCTTCAATCTTTGTTTGTCATCAGGGTGAATAGGGAATAGGGAATAGTCGCCTTGTAAGTTACAAGCCTTTAATGCGGCGGCATGAATCTTTGGAGACAAACTATGCCCTAATGGGTAACCAATAAGCCCAAGTTTGAAAATTTGCATACGCTTCCTCGCCCTACCCCTTTCCTGTTGGAGAGGAATGGCGTAAAGTTTCTAACACATCAAAATAATTTGGAAATGTCTTTGAAACGCAACTTGGGTTTTCAATGGCTACTCCGTCAAAGCGCAAGCCGATTAATGAAAACGCCATTGCCATGCGATGGTCGTTATAGGTTTGCACGATGGCTGGTTTGAAACGCTGGCATGGGTAAATCGTCATGCCGTCTTCATGCTCTTCCACAACAACGCCTAATCTTTTTAATTCTGTGCAAGTGGCGGAGATACGGTCGGTTTCTTTCATTCTTGCAGAGGCAATTCCGCGTATGCGTGTGGGCGAGTTTGCAAAAGGGGCAATGGCGGCAAGGGTTTGAGCGGTATCGGGGATGTCGCGCATATCCACATCAATACCGCAAAGTTGAGAAGCGCCCGCAATTCGTAATCCGTTATCGGTTTCGGTTACGGCGCAACCCATTTGAGTTAATACATCTACAAACGCAACGTCGCCTTGCAATGATTTGCGAGAAATGTTTTTTACTGTGACTGTTCCGCCGCAAATGGCAGGGGCGGCAAAGAAGTAGGAGGCGGCGGAGGCGTCGGATTCGATGGGGTAAATGGGAGAGGAGGAAGGATTAGAGAGCGGAGAATTGGAAATTGGAGGATTGGACAGCGGTAAGCGGTAAGTAGTCAGTGGGATTTTGAATTTGCGATAGTCTTTGCGTTCTACTTCAACGCCAAAGTCTTTCATCACGCCAATCGTCATATCTACATAGGGTTTGGAGTTGAGTTCGGTGGCAAGTTCAATTTCAATTGGGTTTTGGGCATACGGAGCCACCATGAGTAAGGCGGATAAAAATTGAGATGAAATATCGCCCGCGATTTGGGTTTTCCCTCCTCTAAGTTGGTTTGCTATGATTTTTATTGGTAGAGAAATTTCTGGCGGCTGGCGGCTGACCGCTGACTCTTTTGCGGCCCGCGGTCTGTTGTCTATGGTCGTGATGTTTGCGCCAAGTTCAGTTAATGAATCAACTAAATCGCCAATCGGGCGTTCGCGCATTCGGGCGTCGCCATCCACAATATATTCGCCGTTTCCTAAAGTGAGAAAGGCGGATAAGAACCTTGCGGCTGTGCCTGCGTTGCCGATGAATAATTCCGCTTTTGTTGCAGGGATTTTCCCGCCCAGTCCGGTCACTGTCATTTCTTGGTTTGTTTCATCCAATTGCACCTCAAAGCCTATGGTTTGTAAGGCGTGGGCAAAATATTTTGAGTCGTCTGAAAATAAGGCGTTGATTAATTTTGTCTTTCCATGAGCAAGCGAGGCGATTAATAAGGCGCGATTCGTTATGGATTTTGAGCCGGGAACTCGCACAGTTGCATTGAGGGGTTGTGAAATGGGTGTAATTCGCATTATGTAATTGGTAATTGAAAATTAGAGAATTAGAGATTAGAGAATTATGTACCTGTTTATTTGTTGACCAGTTCTTGGTAAGAAAATCTGGATTGATTAAGGATTTGTTCTAGTTGAGAGAAGTTTTCATTTTGCAAGTTTGTTTCAATTTCATTTAATGATTCTCGAAAGACTTGAATGGCTTGTAAAATATTTTTGCGGTTTGATTTCAAAATCCCTAACATCATGGAAGCGGGCGTGCCAGCCAACCGGGAAGCGGAGCGAAAACCCGGTCCAATTAAGTCGGAAAATTCTTTTGGCAAGGTTTGCGCTAATGCGGAAGAAATTAAAAACGGTAAATGGCTGGCGAAGGCTAAGGCATGGTCATGCGTTTCGGCGGGCATTTCAATACAGGTTGCGCCAACGGCTGAAATGATTTGCTTTACGGCAGTTTTGGCTTTGGGCGTTGTTTTGCGCGAGGGCGTAATGATAAACGGCGCGTTTTGATATAAGTTTGCATCGGCGTTTTCTAAGCCGAGTTTTTCTTTTCCGCAAATGGGGTGCGCGCCAATGGCTTCAAATTGTTCGGGCAATTGGTTCAGCGCTTCGACGATTGTTTTTTTGGTTGAGCCTACGTCTATGACGATGCAATTTTGTTTAATGAAAGACGGCAAGGTTGGGATGATGTCTAAAATCATGTTGACGGGCGTGGCTAAAATAAAGACGTCAATCTCAGCGCTCGCCTCTCCCCCCTCTCTCAAATTGGGAGGGGGGAATGTTGAAGCAAAATCTACTGTTTGGGTTGTAAGAGCAAGTTGCAGCGTAGGTTGATGCGCGTCAAATCCAAAAAGCGTTTTGCATTTTCCTTTCAGCGCTTTGGCAAGCGAGCCGCCCATCAAACCTAAGCCGATGATGCCGATGTTTGCATGTTGAAGTTGAAAGCCATCCTCCATGCCATTTACCATCCAGCGGAAACAGGTTTTTTGATTGGGGCAATTTTGCGCCCCATCGCTTCGGCAATCGGTTTAACTTGATTCACCAACTCGACAAATTTTTCCGGTTTGAGAGATTGCTTTCCGTCTGAAACGGCTTTGCTGGGGTCGAGGTGAACTTCTACCATTAAGCCGTCGGCGCCTGCGGCGATGCCTGCGCGGGCAATGGGGGTGACGTAGTTGGCGTCTCCTGTTGCGTGAGAGGGGTCGAGAATGACGGGTAAGTGGGTTAGGTTTTTCAAAACGGGAATGGCGTTGATGTCGGTTGTGTTGCGCGTGGATGTTTCAAAGGTGCGAATGCCGCGCTCGCATAAAATGACTTGTTTGTTGCCGCCCGCTAAAAGATATTCGGCGGACATGAGCAGTTCTTCAATGGTGGCAGATAAGCCGCGTTTGAGTAAAACGGTTTTTCGCGTTTCGCCTAGCGCGCGCAGGAGGTTGAAGTTTTGCATGTTGCGCGCGCCGACTTGGAAGACATCCACATAATCTAGCATGAGCGCTAGTTGCGTTTGCGACATGATTTCAACCACAATAGGCATGCCTGTTTGTTCGCGCGCTTCGGCAAGGTATTTTAGACCTTCTTCGCCTAAGCCTTGAAATGAATAAGGCGATGTGCGCGGTTTGAACACTCCGCCGCGCAATGCGTTTGCTCCCGCTTCGCGCACGGCGTGGGCGGTTTCTAAAATTTGACTTCTGGATTCTACTGAGCAAGGTCCGGCGATTAGGACAATATCATCGCCGCCAATGTTGAAGCCGTCAATGGGGAAGACGGAATTTTCAGGGTGTACCTGACGCGAGCCAAGTTTGAAGGGTTGTGAAATTCGTTTGACGCTTTCTACGCCGTCTAGCACTTCAAAGGCGTCTAACGATGGGACGTGAAATTCGCCCACGGCGGCAACAATGGCGGTTTCTACGCCATAGGTGATGTGCGGGGTTAATCCATGCGTTTTCACGGCGTTAATCACTCCTTCCAATTGTTGTGGGGTGTAGTTGGGTTTCATTACGATAATCATTTTCTTCTCCTTAGAGTTTCAGGTTGAAGGCTACAAGTTTAAGGTTCTTAACTTGCAACCTTTCAACTGTTTTTATTATTGCGCCGCAACCAAATCGGGTCTTAGTTTCACTGCGTCGCGTAAATATACATGGGTAATTTGGTTTTGAGGTAAATCGGTATTCCAATGCACTAGCACGCGAATCACTCTTGGCAAGCTATTCGGCACGGGAATTTCTCTGGCGCAAATCATCGGCACAAGCCCCCAGCCCATATCTCGCGCGGCTTGGGCAGGGAAGGTGGATTTTAAGTCGTCGGTAACGGTAAAAATTGCGCTGCCGACGTCTTCAGGTTTCATGCTTTGATTCTCGCGCAAAATTTCTTCCAGCAATTCGCGCGTGGCTTGAAGAATCAAGTCAGGTTCATCGGCTTGCACGGTAATCGCTCCGCGAATTCCACGAGTTGGCATAAACATTTCTCCTAAATAATGTAGGGGCGGCCGCCATGATTCATCAAAGAACTCTAGCGACCCTGACGGGTCGCCCCTACGAAATAAAAATAACAAAAAAGAGCGAGACCGTGTGGTCTCGCTCTTTTTGTAAACAAACGTATCTTTGCCTACTTAAGCGTCGCCAACGGTGACCGAGTTTCGGAAACCGTAAAAATAAAAGTAAGCAAACCAGCGAGCAGACTTAAGCATGTTGGGCGATATTCTATGCAAGGGCTGGGAATACGTCAAGGGTGATTTTTTCTTTTCTTTAGAAAAGTTCATTGAGTATTTCTTCCAGTCTTTGGTTTACATCGCCCTGAAATTGGTTGTTAGGAATTCTCAATTCTTGCAATATTACTTCAAATTTTTTATAGCCATTCGGGCTTCGCAATTCAATCCACCTTACGCCACGTTCGGTAAATTGTTGTTTATTTAAGTCTGATAATTTATCGGCAATAAAAATATCGCTATCTCTTGCTATTGTTACGTCCGCGCTTTCTGGATTCCCTTTCCCCATCAATTTTACTTCGCACAGATAGCGATTTTCACTTTCTATCAAGTAAAAATCAACCTCGCGTTTTTCATTCGATAACCCTGTAAACTCATAATTTTCGCTTGGCACACTATAGAGTTTGCACAAAACTTGCATTAGTTTTTTTTCTACTTGCTTTCCAGCGGCGCTCCAAGCGCCGCCACGCAATTCAGCTCGTTTTACGGCAAGAGTATTTATCACAATAAGACTTTCATTTATATTCAATTCGACACTAACCCCACGCAGTTTTATGGTTAGCGTAATGTCTATATCGTTTCCTTGCTCTACTAAGTTGTTAATTGCTTCGTAAAGTTGCTCATAATGTTCTATTGTCGCTTCAAGAACAATTTCTCGCCTAGCGGAATTATACATATTAGAGATAGTTTTCTTATTCAAACCAGAATTAATGATTAATTCATCTGACGACATATTGGGATTAAGGAATTCCGCTTTATACCAATCAGTTGTTACAGTTTGGTTTCGCAATTTTGCCTCAACAACGCGACGAAAAAAATCAACAGCATATTGCAGAAATTCAGCATTAATGAGCGTAACAATTTCCACTCTGTAGTCTTGACTGTTAATCAAGCGGCGAATAATTTTCTTTATTACAACATCAGTGAGCGTCATCATTGTTTATTTGTTCTTTCCGCAATAAACTCTTTCAGAGTTAAGAATCGAGTTTTTCTTCCGTCAAACAAATTCGGCTTTCCTAAGTCCGATTTCATTCTTTCAATATATTTTGGCTCTTGTTCTGTTAAGAAAAAATATCTACCTAAGTTATAAGCCGCCTTTCCAAACGTTCCACTACCGCCAAATGGATCAAATACCAAATCGCCTTTGTAAGAATAAAAAGTTATCACACGATTACAAAGTTCTAATGGAAAGACTGCCGTATGAACTCTATCAAAAGTTGGGTCAATTCTCCAGACGTTGCTTGTTTCATAATTCCCCCTGACTCTACTTTGTTCGATTGTCTCCCAAGCGTATTGATTCATGTTCCAGTCAAGTAGTTTATCAGTTTGTTTTCGATAAACCATTAAGTATTCTGTAACAGCGTTTGGTTTATACGCTAACGGTTTTCGGTGTTGCAAAAAGCCGGCGTTTCTGTTTTTTACGCTTGTTTCAGGTTTTAACCAAATAATATCGTCAATAAATTCCCACCCATTTTGAATGAGTCTGTTGTGCAAGTCAAAAGGAATGGGATACCGCTTACTTGCATGAGCGCGGCTAACGCGTGGAATAATTACAGGAGATGTATTTACAATTAGAAAGCGTCCTTCTTTTGTAATTCTATGCACTTCGTTAAAAACTTCCGTTAAAAAATCTAAATAGGCATTGTAACTAACATAGATTGAATAATCCCTAGCATTGTAATAAGGAGGAGAGGTAAATGTTAAGTGCACAGATTCGTCAGGGACATATTTCAAAATTTCCCTTACGTCGCCGTTAATGACTGTGTCTTTTAGAAAATCTGGGCTTGCTGAATGAGGCATAGACGGCGAAACCTTACCGTTTTTTGAAAATTCTCTCCTTATAACGCTTTGAATCATCTCGTTGGGATGATTTTGTAATTCAAAAAGTTTAGATTTGACATTTTCGTCATTCTTGAATACCAATAAACCGCGTATGGCTTGAAGTACGACTTTAGGGTCATCATCGCTCAAGAACGATATTAATATATTCTCCGCTTGCTTTAGCCGCATTCTTCCAATTGAAGAAACCGCTTCTCGCCTCACCATTGAGTCTTGGTCTTGCTTTGCTATATCATATAGCAATTCCAAATAATCAGCTTTACAAATTTTCCCAATATTCTTGACTGCCCAAAAACGTACATCACGATTAGGATGATGAACAAAAGGCGCTAGTATTTCCCCATCAAAATTTCTAGGCAAAAAACCAAGATTTTCCAAAATAAACAATAATTCCCGATTTTCCAACCCGCTTTGAATAAGTTTATACAATTCGGGCAAATTGTTCTTCTTCAATTCACTAATTCGCTCTTTAGTTATCATAGTTGGAGAATTAAGTTTATTATTAGACATAGGCATATTTTACCCCTTTTTACTTCAATCAAAAAAAATAACCCGCCGATACGCTCAAATATAATATTTTTTGATTATTGTTAAGCGATTACAACCAAAAGAAACTCCTCATCAATTCTCTAGGTTGCTTCTCTACCAATAATATTGATTGCAATTCCCTAATCCTCTAATTCTTAATCCCACTTGCCACTTAGCAGTATAATCACGCCGTATGCCCAACCTCACCAATAAACAAATTCTGCTTGGGGTCACTGGGTCTATTGCATCCTACAAAGCGGCAGACCTCGCCTCCAAACTCACGCAAGCGGGGGCAAAAGTAGATGTCATCCTCACCCGCGCGGCAGAACAATTTATTACGCCGCTCACCTTTCAATCGGTTACGGGGCGCAAAGCCTATACCGATAAAGATTTATGGGGCGATGAAGGTCATGTATTGCATGTGCAACTCGGCAAACAAGCCGATTTAATTGTCATTGCGCCATGCACCGCCAACACCATGGCAAAACTCTCTCACGGCTTTTCAGATGATTTATTAACTGTTACATATCTTGCTTCCACAGCAGATGTTTTGATTGCGCCTGCCATGGATGGCGGCATGTTTGATAACCCCGCCACTCAGCAAAATTTATCCACGCTTCTTTCTCGGGGCGTCATGGTCGCTGGACCTGCAACAGGGCATCTCGCTTCGGGCATCTTGGGCAAAGGGCGAATGCTTGAACCAATGGAAATATTGGGGCATATCAGAATTGCCTTAGGGAAACATGGCAAACTAAAAAATAAAAAAATCGTCGTCACCGCCGGCGGAACGCAAGAAGCGATTGACCCCGTTCGCATTATCACCAATCATTCCAGCGGAAAGCAGGGGTACGCCTTAGCCCAAGCCGCCATTGACGAAGGCGCAGAGGTCGTTTTAATCACTGCGCCCACCGCGCTAACGCCGCCCGTCGGCGCAAAAGTTGTTAACGTAAAAAGCGCGCAAGAGATGTTAGACGCTGTGTTAAACGAATCTGCCGACGCGTTAATCATGTCTGCCGCGGCGGCAGATTTTAGACCCAAGCGCGTTGCGAAAGATAAAATCAAAAAGCGCGACGGCATTCCGCAGATAGAACTCGAAGCGGCGCCCGATATTCTGAAAACAGTAACAGGCTCACCCGTAGGCGCGAAGCGATTCAAAGTCGCGGTCGGCTTCGCGGCGGAGAGTCAAGCCCTTCTCGAAAATGCCGCTGAAAAGTTAAAATCAAAAGGGTTAGATTTCATCGCCGCAAACGACATCTCTGCAAAGGACGCGGGGTTTTCAGTGGAAACGAATCGAATCACATTATTGTTTGCCGATGGAAAAAAAGAAATCTTGCCGTTGATGAGCAAAACCGAAGCGGCGGAAAAAATCATTGAGCACGTTGCAAGATTGTTGGAGTGATATGCGAATTTTGGTCATGTCTGATATTCATGGAAACTACACTGCGTTAGAGGCGGTGCTTAAAGACGCCGGCGAAGTGGATGAAACGTGGTGCTTGGGCGATTTGGTAGGCTACGGACCAGACCCCAACGCCGTGGTGGAAGAAGTGCGCGAAATCAAAAACCTCACTTGCCTGATGGGCAATCATGACGTAGCCGTGATTGGTAAAATGCCGTTAGAAACGTTTAACGGCGACGCGAAACGCTCATTGGCGTATCATGAAAAAGTTTTGACCGCGACCAATATGGACTTTTTGAAAATGTTGCCCAGCAAGCCCAAAGTGCGCGGCGAGGCGACCATTGTGCATGGCAGCCCGCGCGACCCATTGTGGGAATATATTTTGAATGGGCTTTCGGCTCGATTGAACTTTGACCACTTTGATACGCCCTGGTGTTTTATTGGTCACACGCACATTCAAAGTATTTTTATCAAAGACGAAGCAAGCGACCGCGTTTCGCTGGAACAAACCAAACCGAATGAAACGATTCAACTACAACCCAAGTTGATTTTGAATCCCGGCTCGGTGGGGCAACCGCGAGACCGCGACCCGCGCGCCGCGTATGCCATTTATGATACCGAAGCGAAAACTTGGACGCCGAAACGAGTCGCTTATAACATTGCCGAAGTGCAAGAGCGAATTCGCGCGGCAGGTTTGCCAGAGAAACACGCCGTGCGCATTGCTGAGGGATGGTGACCCACCGCCCTGCTCCCCCCAAAATACGACATAAAAACTTTTATTAAATACTAAAGTCTTCTTTGTCGTATTTGGGGAAGGTGTCATGAAGTGACGGAGGGGGCAGTGGAACTTTTTTTATAAACAATGCGTCCTTTTGGCAGAGAAATCGCCAAATCAAAAGGAGAAGAGAAAATGAAACGTATTTTGTTATTTAGTTCAATCATGGCGTTGTTGTTCCTCGCCGCATGTGGAGCCGCCGCCACCGAAGCCCCGCAAGTCACAGAAGAATTTTATTATGACGCCGCCGCGCCAGAGCCAGAAGCGGGCGTAGCGCGAGAAGTGCCAGCAGATAGCCCCGGCGGCGGAGACGCTCAACTTGCAACCGTAGAACGTATTGTCATTCAAAACGCCGATGTTGCCGTTGTAGTCGCCGATGTGGAAGCGCGTATGAAAGCCATTCAACAAATGGCGGAAGAAATGGGCGGATTCGTTGTCGCTTCTAATCTCTATCAAACCTATACCAACAACTCAACGTTAGTTCCCGAAGCGACCATTACGATTCGCGTTCCCGCCGAAAGATTAGACGACGCGCTAGAAGCGATTAAGAAAGACGCGGTAGAAGTGCGCAACGAAACGCGCTCCGGTCAAGATGTGACCGCCGAATACGTGGATTTGAAATCGCGCTTGAAAAATTACGAAGCCGCCGAACGCGAGTTAAGCGAATTGCTTGAAAACGCCGCTACAACCGAAGATGTGATTAATATTTTCAATCAACTGGCGTATTACCGCGAACAAATTGAAATCACCAAAGGACAAATTCAATATTACGAAGAAGCCGCGGCGCTTTCCGCTATCAGCGTTCGTTTGATTGCCGAAGCGACCATCCAACCGATTGAAATTGCCGGTTGGCAACCGCAAGGCGTGGCGCGCGACGCTATTCAAGATTTGATTTACTTCTTGCAAGACTTTGTAGATTTCCTAATTATTTTCTTCCTCAACATTTTGCCGCGTTTGTTAATTATCGGCGCAACGCTCTACCTCTTTTTCCTCGTTGGGCGGGCGGTGTATCGAAAATTGCGCGGGAATAAAAAAGCGGAGCCAAAGGGTGAAGAGAAGCGGTAATTGGTAAGTCGGTGAGGATGGCGGAAAGCCATCCTCACTTTGTTTTATAATCGCCCAATGGATTCATTGATTCAAAACGCAAAAGATTTATTCAACGTTCACCTCACCGCGCGGCAGGTGATGTCTTTGATTACTTACGAAAAAGAATTGATGGAATGGAATCAAAAATTTAACCTCACCGCCATTCGAGACGTTGAATCCATACGCACCAAACATTTTTTAGATTCTTATTCCTGCGTGCTGGCATGGCAAGCAACCCCTCCGCTTCGCCTCATAGACGTTGGAACTGGGGCGGGTTTCCCCGGCCTTCCTCTTAAAATCATTTACCCTCAAATGCATGTCACGTTGGTTGAATCCGTAGGCAAGAAAGCTATGTTTTGTCAGCATATCGTCAGCAAGCTTGGTTTAGAAAATATTGATGTGATAAAAACCCGCGCGGAAGATATTGGTCAAAAAACCGAACATCGAGAATCTTATGATTACGCAGTCGCTCGCGCTGTGGCAAACTTAAATATCTTGAGCGAATATTTATTACCTTTGGTAAAAATTGGCGGAAGCGTATTAGCCCAAAAAGGCGAAACCGCCCACGCCGAGGCGCAATCGGCGGAAAAAGCCATCGCATTGTTAGGCGGAAAGTTAAAGCAAATTATCCCCGTGCAATTGCCCGGCGTAGCCGATGAACGTTTTTTGGTTTTGATAGAGAAAACCCATGCCACGCCTGAAAAATACCCAAGAAAAGCGGGCATACCAGCAAAAACGCCTCTATAAAAAAACATCCGAAGTCTTTTATAGACTTCGGATGCGCTTTCTTATTTTCCAAACCACATGCGGGCGATTAAGTTATCTTTCCGAATAAACTGATGATATAACGCCGCGCCGACGTGCATCAAAACAAGCGCCAACAAAACCCAAGATAAAAGCCCGTGACCATTGCGCGGTGGGAAATCAAAAAAATTGGCTGGGTAGGGTTGCGCGCCGTTAAACACAGCGGGCAAATTCGCCAACTGATACATCCCTAACCCGCTAATTGCCATACCGATTAATAAAACATAAAACAAAACATGCACCGCCTTACCGACAAAGTTCAAAAAAGCATTGCCTGCATCGGCTGGGGCGGGGCTTTTCGTCGTAAAGCGCACAATCAGGCGGGCAATGAGCAAAACGGTAATTGCCGCGCCAATGTAGGTATGGCTCTGAAGCATCATTACTTTTTGCGGGTCTTGCGGCGAAACAGACGGCATGGCAAACTTACCCACGCCAAGCATGGCAAACACCAACAATGCCATTAACCAATGAATGACGACATGAACAGGGGCGTATCGTTTGGGGGTGGTTTCAGACATGACTCTTCTCCTTTTGATTATCAACTTAGACAGCCTATCCGCTCATTTTTCTTACAAGCCAAATTATATACCGATGTTACGCGCCTGAATGATGAGACCCTTCGGGCAATTTTGCTAAAGGCAAAGGATTGATAAGAATGAACAACTACACACAGGCGCAAAATCACAGAGCCGCCAAAACACTTTAAGCCTTTGAGGCTTAGCGGTTGTTCAAACCTTACCCGTTTATCCGCTCCCCGATTGATTCATTCGTTAACAAATATAGCAAGTAAGAGTACAATACATTTTGTTTTCATTTCCCCGCCGTTTTTCGACGGGTACCTAAAACTCAAGGAGAAGCACATGTATCACACCATCATTATCGTCGGCAATGTAGGCAAAGACCCTGAAATGCGCTACACCCCCACAGGGCAAGCGGTGACCTCTTTTTCAGTCGCCACCAATCGGCAATATACTGCAGGAAACGGAGAACAAATTAAAGAAACAATTTGGTTTCGCATTTCCACTTGGGGAAAAACCGCAGAAATCTGCAACCAATATATCAAAAAAGGTTCAAAAGTTTTAATTGAAGGGCGCCTCACGCCAGATAAAGCCACAGGCGGTCCGCGCATTTGGACAAAGCAAGACGGCACCGCAGGCGCATCTTTTGAAGTGACCGCGCAAACCGTGCGCTTCCTTTCTTCACGCGGAGATAATGAAAGTGGACCCGTGGCAAGCGGCGGCATGGAAATGGCTGAACTGCCGCCCGAAGACGATATTCCATTCTAAATAAAAATAGAGATGAAGAAAGATGAATATCAATTCTGTCTGCTGCTTATCTTTCTTCATCTATTTGGATCTATGGTGAATAAAAAATATGACCACTCCTTCCATTCCGCCAAAACCTGTTGCGCCCACGCTTGAACTGCCAGCCAACTTGGAACCAATTTACGCCAACCTCGCCCGCATTGCGCATTCACCGTCTGATATTGTGATTGACTTTGCGCACCTTTTGCCAGGCGAACCGCGCGCGAAAATCTCCTCCCGCATTATTATGACGCCGCTAAACGTAAAATTACTGATGCGCGCCTTAGCCGATAACCTTGCCCGTTACGAAGCCGCCTTTGGCGAAATTAAAATCCCCACCAACTCTTCTTTAGCGGACGATTTATTCAAACCGTTTCAAAACCCGCCGCCCGAACCGCCCAAAGAATAACTATGCCCAAAATTGAAAGCATTGCCGAACAAATCCGAAAAGAGTTTGAAGCGCAAACTGCCGCGCGAGACAACGCCCTATCCACCGCCCGTCAGCTCACGCGCGCCTGCTCGCTTGCCATTCGCGCTGTGCATCGTGACGACACAGAAGGCATGAACGCAAATTTACAAGAAGCCGGCAAACTTGCCAACGCCTTGCGCGACTCGCTTCAACAATACCCTGATTTATTTTATGCAGGCTACACTCAAGACGCATTAAAAGAATTTGTGGAAGCCAACGTCGCTTGCGCTTTGATAAAAAACCAACCGCTTCAAACTCCCGCTGAGTTGGGCGTTGAACCTGCGACCTATCTCAACGGGTTAGCCGAAACGATTGGCGAGTTGCGCCGCCGCACCTTAGATATTCTCCGTCACGGATACTCTGAAGAAGCCGAACGTTTGCTCCATTGCATGGATGAAATTTATTCCGTCCTCGTCACTATGGATTACCCCGACGCCATCACAAACGGTTTACGCCGCCAGACAGACGTCGCGCGTAGCATCATTGAAAAAACGCGCGGCGATGTCACCTTTAGCCTGCGCGGCGAACATTTGGAACAATCTATCGGCGCATTGCTCAAGCAGATGAACGGCAACCATGCCAAAACGTCAGAGCGAAGCGAAAATGTCATCGAGCCGTAAAAGGAAGCGTTCAATCTATGGCTAAAGGCGGACGTCGTTATCCTCTTGTTATTTATACTTATATTATCAATCGTTGGTGGCCCGCAATTTTTACTTTAGGGCTTGCCATGTTGGGGTTGGCATGGGCAATATATCGTTGGGGGTTTGAGCAATGGCGCTGGGCGTTGTCGGCGAGCGTAGGCGTGGTTTTAGTAGGCATTGGTTTGTTTTTATGGCTCATGCGTAAAAGCGCGTATGTGCAACCGTTCAAAGATTATTTACGCCTATCTACGCCGCTTTTGAAATTAAACATCTCGTATAAAAGAATTCGCCGCACCAGTTCCGCTACGATGTCTTCTTTATTCCCGCCGAATAGCGTTAGCAAATCGCAATTAGATGTTATTGAATCGTTAGCCAAGATGACGGCGATTGTGATTGAATTGAACGGCTTTCCAATTTCCGCCTCTACCTTGAGGCTATTTCTCCCCACTTTCTTTTTCAAAGATAAAACGCCGCATTTTGTGATTCTCGTCGGCGATTGGATGCGCTTTAGCGCCGAGTTGGAAAGTTATCGCACAGGCGGCATAACTTCTTCGGCGCCTCAACACAAACGCGATATTTCGATTCTTTCAAAACTACCAAAGAAATAAAAAAACGGGCTTTTGAAAGTCCGTTTTTTTTATTCTTCATGGGCAGGCAACAAAACGACAAAGGTAGAGCCTTCGCCCGCTTTTGATTCCACCCACACCCTGCCTTGATGGCTATCTACAATAGATTTCACAATCGCCAGCCCTAAGCCTGAGCCTTCTACGCTTTCAGGGCGGTTGGTGGCGCGGTAAAATTTTTCAAAGATGCGCGTTTGTTCTTCTGGCGGAATCCCCGGTCCCGAATCTTCCACCCGCACCATCACTTGCTTTTCTTCCATTGCCAGCGCCACGTTCACTCTACCCTCGGCAGGCGTGTATTTGACGGCGTTTCCAATTAGGTTATCTAACATTTGACGAATGCGAATCGGGTTGGCGCGCACGGGTTTTAAGTCTTTGGCAATGGCGGTGGTGAGCTTTATTTTTTTCTTTTTCACTTGCTCGTCAAACACATCTAAAGAATATTTCAATATATTTTCTAATTGCACCGGTTCGCGGCGCGTGTCAAAGCCCGCTTCGAGCCGCCCTAAATCTAACAATTCGTTTACTAGATTGGTAATATGTTGCACGCTGCCTTGTAAGCGGCGCAAAAAATCTAATTGGTTTTCATTGAGCGGCCCCGTGCGCTCAATTAATTCCATGTACCCTAAAATAGCGGTTAGGGGAGAGCGTAAATCATGCGAAACGGTGTGAATAAAATCGCTTTTCAATCTGTCTAATTCTTTCAAATACGAAATATCCTGCATCGTCACCGCATTGCCAATGCGCGGAATAGGCGCATGTTGCGCGTTGAACACTCTGCCGTCGTCAAAATGAATTTCGTGATATTTCAACGCGCCGCCTTTCGCTCTATCTAATAAGGCGTGAACGTCGGCGTTTTTTATGACCTCGCGAATCCATTTGCCTGTTACGGGTTTGTTATCGAGCCGAAAGGTTTCGCGGATGTTTTGATTGACCATTAAGATGTTTTCGTTATCGTCCAATAAAATTAACCCGTCTTGGATGTTGGAAATAATCGCTTCTAACTTCAGGCGTTCTGATTCTGAAATTTTGGCTTTTTCTTGCAATGAAGCGGTCGTGCGCTTCACTTCGCGCCGCAACCAATCTCCCAAACTTCTGGCGCGCGCCATACATCTCTGCGCCTCAGTCACAATCTCTTCCATTTTAAGCGGCGGATATAAATACCCGCTCAAACCCGCTTTCAAAGCCGCTTTTGCAAACCCGGTCGTATCTTGGCTGGCGTATAAAATAATCGGCATCGTCGGAAAGCGTTCTAAAATTTCTCCGGCAACCGTAAGCCACTCACGCTTGGCGAAAGTTTCTCCGAGAATCATCAAATCGGGGATGGCTTCTTGCACGGCATTGTTTAATTCAGATTGTTCCTGCACAATGGCTACGTCGAACCCCGCCGCATGGAGCGCTTTTTCCGCTAAATTTGTAACTGATGATTCGTTAATCGCCAGTAAAATGAGTTCTTTTTTTGCCATTGGGTCAACAAGGTTTCCCGTCTATTTATTTTCGGTCGGCACAACGGTTTTTTCAGAAGAACGCGCCAGCCTTTGTAAAGCCGCCTGCACCGATTCAAGCGCTTTGCGTTGCTCGGCGTTTAGCGCGCCGGGCATTTCCGTCAACAATAAATTGAGCGGGTAAATGGCGGCTTGCACTTCTTTTTGAGTGGAGGCTCTTAAACTTTCCAACGCGGCATGGCGATTCTTTTCGCTGGCGCGGGCGTTTTCTACGCTTTGTTCTAACGCGCGGAATAAACGCGCATTTACCAATGAAATTGAAGCGTAATCTGCCATAGCTTCTAACATCGTTTGCGCGTCGCGCACAAATTCGCGGTCGGTCTTTCGTACGACGATTAGCAAACCAATCACTTCGTTTTTGATTTTGATGGGAATAACGCCCACCGCTTTCCCCAACGCCGAAATCTTAAATTTTTGCACGGGCGCGCCGTTCATAAACAAACTTTCGCCAGAGAGCGCCACCAAAGAGCTTACGCCGTCATCTACGGGTTGATTCATTTTCTTCGCCCACGCTTCAGGCAAATTGCGATGCGCCTTCAAAAGATACGTTGCGCCTTTATCTTCGCGCAACATAAGCCAGCAGATATCGGCTTCGCCTAATTGCAAAGCGCTTTCTAAGATACGGTCAAACAATAAGCGTTGGTCTGTAATCGAAACCACCGCTTTGGCTGTGCTAAGGATGGTGGTCAAATCTCTTAGTCGTTTTTGCAACTCGTCATTGGTTACTTTTAATTGGCGGTCTAATTTTTGTCTTTCGCGGGCTTCTTGGGTTTGCTTTAATGCCCGTTCAACGATCGAAACCACTTCAGCGTCGCGCAGGGGCCAAAACATCACATCCATTGCGCCCAAACGAAAGGCTTGAATGGCGTCGTGTTCTTGTCCTTTTTCGGCAATCACAATAACGGGAGATTTGATATTTTGGGAAGAAACCGCCGCCAGCAGGTCTTTTCCGCTGAGGCCTGGTAAATTGATATTTGCAAGAATCAGGTCGGGGGGAGTCTGAAGCGCGTGTTTCAGGGCAGACGCGGCATCTCCCACCACAGTCGCTTTATACCCAAGCGGCTGAAGGGATTGTCTGCCAATCAAGTCTGCAATATCTGGGTCGTTTTCAACAATGAGAATGTGTTCGCCAGCCATAAAGTCCTCTTTTGTGATTCTATCATCATTCGAGTACAATCCCGCATATGAATTTTGAAAGTTATCAAATTGTTATAATTATTCCCGCCTACCGAGTGGAGCGGGCAATAGAGGCAGTAATACGAGGAATACCCGATTATGTAAAACACATCATTATCGTTGACGATGCTTCGCCCGATTCAACCTCTACGGCGGTAACTGCTCTTTCCAATTCAGACAAGCGACTCATCCTGATACAGCATTTGCATAATCAAGGCGTGGGCGGGGCAATGGTTTCGGGCTTTAAAAAAGCGCTAGAACTGGGCGCGCAAATTATTGTGAAAATTGACGGCGATGGTCAAATGGATTCCGCTTACATTCCCGCTTTGATTACGCCTTTGATTCAAGGCAAAGCCGATTACACAAAAGGCAACCGCTTTCGAGATTTTGCATCATTACAAAAAATGCCGTTGATTCGGCGCGTGGGGAATTTAGGATTAAGTTTTCTCACCAAAGCCGCCACTGGGTATTGGAACATCTTTGACCCCACCAACGGGTTCTTCGCTATTCGCGCCGATATTCTTAAACAACTTCCGCTTGAAAAACTGGATAAGCGCTATTTCTTTGAAACGTCTATGCTGGCAAATTTATATTTGCTAAACGCCTTTGTGTTAGACGTTCCCATTCCCGCTCGCTATGGAGACGAAACATCGCACCTTTCTATTTATAGAACTTTATTTGAATTTCCGTATAAATTGTTCATCACGTTTCTTCGGCGCGTGTTGCTCAAATATTACATTTACGATTTTTCGATTTTATCTTTATACTTGCTGACGGGTCTTCCGCTTTTGTTGTTTGGGCTGACCTTTGGCGGCATTAAGTGGCTGCAATACATTCAACTGGGCGTGCCTGCCCCCACTGGAACGGTGATGCTGCCGACTTTATGCGTGATTCTAGGGATTCAGATTATGCTCTCAGGCATTGAGATTGATATAAAAAACGCTCCAAAAGAACCGCTAAGCGCGCCTATGCAATAAAACCGACGTTGCCGCTTTGCGCGGAAATTTAGAAACCATTCTTTTTGCGCTTTTTGAGAAACGCATAATATCATCTATGATAAAAACAAATATTTCCGATCGCGCCTATTCGTCATATTGCCACGTTGTATCAGCCCATTCCGTTGTTTGAAATTTTTTCGGCTTCAAAAGTATAGGGTTATACTTAATGAATGCAAGCCCAACCATATCTCACTGGGTTTGAACGCGCGGACGCAGGTCCGCTTGCGAGATTCCTCCCCGCGCTAGAGGATGGGGTAATTTCGGCATGGCTTTCGCTTCAAACTCTAACGGGCAACTGGGCGCTCGACCCATTCGGATTCTCGCCTCGACTCGCGCTTGAAGCCGCGCGCAGCGGATATAGAGTGTTGGTTACCGCCAATAATCCAATTACGCGATTTTTGTTGGAGATATTCGCTAACCCTCCGCCTGAATCTGAATTTGTTGCGGCGCTGGCAGATTTGGGGGCGCTAAAAAAAGGGGAAGAACGGCTTGAACACCACCTTCAATCTTTATATCTCACAACTTGCGAAACGTGTCATCGGCAAATTTACGCCCAATCCTTTTTATGGAAGAAAGGCGAAGACGCGCCGTATGGCAAACTTTACGAATGCCAGCATTGCGGCGATAAAGGCGAGAAACCCGCCAATGAAGAAGATAAAGCAAGAGCGAAAAAAATCGCAGAGACGGACGCTTTACATCGTTCGCGACTCTTTGAAAGAGTCGTGTCATTGAAAGATGAAGATAGAATCTATGCCGAAGAAGCCATTGAACATTATTTGCCGCGTCCGTTATATGCGTTAAGCACCATCATCAACCGTTTAGACGGTTTGGAAATTTCACCCGAACGAAAACAGGCATTGACCGCCCTCGTGCTGGTGGCGTGTGACGGCGGCAATACATTATGGTCGTATCCTGAAGAAAGAAAAAGACCAAAGCAACTTTCCACGCCGAATCAATTTCGGGAGAATAATGTTTGGAATATGCTGGAGGGTGGAGTCGGTTTGTTTGCAGAATCAGGCTCGCCCGTAGTGTGCGAAGCGTATCCGAAAAAAATTCCAGAAAGCGGCGGAATTTTAATCTATGAAGGTCGTTTGAAAGATTTAGCCAATCAAGTGAAACGCGAAATTCCGATTGCGGCGGTGATTGGTTGTGTGCCGAGACCGAATCAGGCATTTTGGACTTTATCCGCTTTGTGGGCGGGTTGGCTATGGGGCAAAGAATTTGTTGAACCATATAAAGCGGCTTTGCGACGCAGACGCTACGATTGGGCATGGAACGCAACCGCGTTGTTTGCAATGTTTACGCATTTGAACAATTTACTGGCAGACGGCGTGCCGGTGTTTGGTTTGTTGCCCGAGCCTGAGCCTGCTTTTTTAACTTCAGCCATTACAGCGGCATGGAGCGCAGGGTTTCGCTTGCAAAGCGTTGCCGCGCGCGCCGACCTAGACCCCGTGCAAATCGTTTGGAAAAGCGCGCAAAAACCAAAGCCTGAACAAGCGAATCGAGAAAAATTTAAGCGCGCGTTGCAAACGTTTTTATTAGAACGCGGCGAGCCGGCAAAATATTTTCATGTGCATTTGGCAGGTTTGATTGCTTTAGAAGAAAATGACTCTCTAAAACAAGACGGAGATGAATTTGACGAAGCATTAAAAAACACACAGCATTTATTTGAATCGGTTTTGAAAGACGATAAAAGTTTTGTTCATTATTCAAGCGGCGAAAGCGTGGATACGGGATTATGGGCAAACGCGGTTTTGAGCGAAGCAAAAGAACGCGGGCAAAGCGGTAGAGGCTCTTCGTCGGTTTCTCAAATAGGCGGAATTGAAACATTATCGGACCAAATTGAAAAAGCGATTGTGAATTATTTGCAGAAAAACCCAAATGTGATTTTTTTGGAAGTGGAAGAAGCATTAAATAAACAATTTACAGGGTTAATGACGCCCTCGAAAGGTTTGATTTATGCCGTGTTAAATTCGTACGCCGAGCGGATTGAAGGCGCGCGCTGGAGATTGCGCGATGAAGATATCGCCTCTGCTCGGCGAGAAGAAATGAAGAAAATTTTGGATTCGTTATCCGAAATCGGCAAACGTCTTAACTATGATTCATCTTTCGATGATAAAGTGTTGACGTGGAGCGAAAAGAAAAAGCCCGTTAAAAAATTTTATGTAACGGCTTCGGCATTGATAAACAAAGCCTTAGAATATGCGGATGAGCAAACGGTCTTGGTCATTCCAGGCGGGCGGGCTGAGTTGTTAACCTATAAACAAGAACGCGACCCCAGCCTAAAAGAAAAAATGAAAAAATATAAGTTAATTAAATATCGCCTTATCAGAAGTCTGCTAGAGGTTCAAGTGTTGACGCGCGAAACGTTTGAAGAACAAATTGCCAGCGACCCTGTGGAAAAATCCGCTGGGCAGATGATGATGTTTTAGGCGGTTATTTGATTGGGTAGTTATGTATAAAAAAATATTTCTGTTATCTATTTTATTTTTGTCTTCTTGCATTTCGATTGGGGTAGATGCGCCAGCGCTGCCGACCGAATCCGCTTTTGTGACGGCGACGTTGATTCCTACCAAAGCGGGGTTTGTGCCTGCCACATTAACCCCAACCTTTGAAGCGACTCTCGCACCCACGCTTGCCGTGACGGAAAACGCCAATTGCAAAGATAGCGCGATTTTGTTACGCGACGTTACGATACCCGACGATACAAATATCAACGCGGGCGCGAAGTTTACAAAAACTTGGGAATTTCAAAACGTGGGCGAATGTTATTGGGTTGGATATACGATTCGATTTGACTCGGGCGAGCAAATGAACGCGCCTCTTTCTGCGCCTCTGCCTGATACCGCTCCGAAGGGCATTGTGCAAGCGTCGGTTGAATTAACCGCCCCCACAGCCGATGGAACGTATCAAGGAAATTTCACATTACATAATGCCGATGGAGATGCGATTCTCATCGGCACAGAAAAAAACTTTTGGCTGAGAATTGTGGTTGGGAAACCCAGCCCGCAAACGCCCAGCGCTTCGACGACTAAAACGCCTTATGTGCCGTCTGGCGGAAATAGCGGCTGCGCTTATACGCAAAACGCCAGTTACGTTTCGCAAATTATTTCTTTGATTAATCAGGCGCGGGTAGCGGCGAAATTAAATTCATTAACCGTCAACGCGGCGTTAACCTCCGCCGCGCAAAAACATAGCGCCGATATGGCTTGTAATAACTTCCTTGACCATACAGGTTCAGATGGTTCTTATATCGGAGATAGACTTTCCGAAGCAGGTTATCTCTCATTCAATTACTATGAAATCATTGCCATTGGCTCGCCTCAAAACGCCATAGACCAATGGCGCGCGGATGCAGGTCACTGGGAGGTGGTGTTAAACCCAACTATTACGCAAATTGGCGTTGGATACGCTTATTATGCCGATAGCGACTTCGGCGGTTATATTACAGTAGATTTGGGCGATTAATGATTTTGTAGGGGCGACTCGTAAGTCGCCCCTACATTTTTATTTCAATACATTTCTTATCACTGGTTGATACGCCGGGAAGATTTCGTTCGTGGCGGGGTTATTTAATCGTTTCGTTAGTATCTCCGACAATACATCTCGATAATCGGTTGTGACCGCTAAATCGCCTGGTCCAATCATCTGACCTTCTTCTAGCCCGGGCCACGCGCCATGCACTTTGCCGCCGTTCACATTGCCGCCTAACACCATCATCATGCTTCCGTGTCCATGGTCTGTGCCGAGGCTTCCGTTTTCAGAGGCGCGGCGACCAAATTCAGACATGGTGACTGTGGTTAATTGATTCATAAAATCAGACATATCGGCATGAAAAGCGGCAAGCCCTTCAGCTAGGTCTTTCATCAAGTTCGGCATAATCCCATTCACAGAGCCTTGCGCGAAGTGAGTATCCCACCCGCCTAAATCAATTGCAGAAACTTCTAACCCCACTTCGGCTTTGATTAACATGGCAGTTTGTTTGAGCGCCAACCCAAATTCAGAATCGGGATATGGAATTTTAGAATGATAAGTAAGCGGGTCTAGTTTTTCGAGCGTATCCATAATTGCCAACGTATCTTGCCCCATTTCGTCGTTTTGATACACCACATTCAACGCGGCGCGCATTTGCGCCAGCGCTTGTTCGCTGCCGCCTAAATGGAAATCTACAATTGAGCGCAACGCCGAAACAGGCACCGAACCGCTTAAACTTCTTTGCGGGCTTGTGCCCATGCCCACCGCGCGAAGCGGAGACGAATTGCCCGTGTTCAAAGTGGCAAGGTGTCTGCCAATCCAACCTGAGGCGGGACCGCGTTCATCTTCCACACCGCGTTCCATTAACTCCATCGCTTTGAAGTGACTGCGCGATTCATCGGGCGCGCCGCAAGCGTGAATCACGGCGAGTTGTTTTTCATCCCATGCTTCAATCAATGGATACAGATTTGGATGAAAGCCGAAAAAGCCGTCTAAATCTACTACGCGTTCTTCTTTCTTTGTTCTAATGTAGTCTGGTCTTGCAATGCCTAAAGAGGGGCGTAATCGGTAATAAGCTTCTTCGCCATGCGGCACGACCATGTTTAATACATCCGCCGCACCGCGCAGAAAGATAACCACTAACGTATCGCCGCGAGGCGCGGTGTTTTGCGGGGCAAAAGCGAGGCGCGGCATCCATGTTTTATTAATCATTGGTAAGGTGTGTAACATCAATCATCTCCTGTTCAAGCGGCGGTCGGGTAAATTCGAGCGTCATCTCCATTGAAAAGCGGGCGAGGCAATTAAACTTGCCGTGATAATTTGCAAGGTCTCTTCAGGCGAAGCGCCTGCTGAGGTAACAGAATCAATTAACTGGTCGCGAATGAGGCGGTCAATCGGCGCGCCTAAGAGTAACGCGGCAACTGCATCCACTTCTTCTTCTAACGTTTCGGTCAACAAAACATTTAATAAATTTTGCAATTGATGTTTTGCGCCTTTAATTTCATTGCGCATCAAGTCAAAAGCAAATTGCCAACGCGGCATTAAATTCCCTTGCCATGTTTGGCTGTGGTCTGAATAGCCGTCGGGCGTTGGGTAATTAAAATATCCTTGCCCCATGCGAAACAAAAATTTATTAATCTCCGCGCCGTCGGTTTCAACGTTCAAGGCGCGCAAGGCAGATAAGACAAAATGAGACGGGCGTTTATATTTTGGTTGCATAAAAGCAAAGCCATCGAGCAAAATAACGCGCAAGACGGATTTAATATCTCCTTTGGTTTGTAAAAACGTTTGCGCCGCTTTTTCAACGATTTCTGGCGGGGGAGTATCGGCAAGAAATCGGCGGCATAATTTTGTGGATATAAATTTCGCCGCGCTTGGATGCGCAACAAGAATTTCAATGACCCTTTCCGCTTCTTTCTTCCCTTCGGGCTGAATGACATACCCCAGCACGTTTTTTACGCCTGTATCGTGTTGATTCTCGCGGAAGACAAACTCGCCCAACCAAAAATGTTTTTTAACAGACCACCCCGTTAAGCATCTGGCAAGTTCCATCACGTCTTGTTGGGTATAGCCGCCGTCCACGCCTAGAGTGTGCAATTCCATTAATTCCCGCGCATAATTTTCGTTGGGATGGCTTTTCTCGTTGACATGATTATCTAAATACGTCAGCATGGCTGGCGAGTGCGCCGAGGCAAACACTAAATCACGAAACGAGCCGAGAGCATGTTTGCGAATCACTTCGCGGTCGTCCACCGTTTTGAGGTAAAAACATTCGCCTTTTTCAATGAAGATGTTGAAATGGTCGGACCAAAAATCTACCATCGTTTCATAGAGTTGGCGTTTGCTATAAAGTTGACGAATCAATGTGGCTTGACGAAGTTCGTTTGGAACGGTTTTTCTATCGTACCCATCAAAGAGTTGATTACTAATAGCTTCTAGTTCGTTTGCGTCTTTGTGCAGCGTTGTGAAGGCTGAAAGCCGCAAGTCGCAGGAGAAATCGTCAATCGATTCAAAATCAAGTTGTTCTTCGAGGTAGTTTTGTAAACCAATTTCTACAAATCGTTCTCGTTCTTCAACGCGCGCGCCAAAGGAGATGCGGTTCAAAGCCATGAAATCAAATTGATTTAATGAAGCCCATGCGGCGACAGGCAACTCGCCTGAGAGTTTTCGATACAGCGGCGCGCAAGAAGCAAGCGCCGTACTGGCGGTAACCAGCGCTCCAAGTTTGAGGAAGTCGCGTCTAGAGAGGGTCATAGGGAATAGGGGATAGGGGATGGGGAATAGGGGATGGGGAATAGGGAATAGGGGATAGGGAATAGGGAATAGGGAATAGGGGATAGGGGATAGGGGATGGGGAATAGGAATTAGTTATTGGTAATTGGGTTGGCGTTTACTGGTGTACTTATTTCTTTATACGCTTTTTCTTTTGGTATCCAATTCAATAAGGCAAACGCTGTTGCGCCAAAAGCCATAATTAACATCGGAATCCACACAAACAGCCAGCCGATGAGCGGAAAGAAGGCGGCAAGTTCTAAAATCACGGCTCCGCGAATGAAACCGTTCAATGCGGAAAAATTGCCGTTGAGTGAAAGTCGTTTACCAAGATGGGATGCAATGCCTGCTGAACCAATGGAAGAAATGGCAAGCGAGCCGCCGAGCAAAATCCAGCCGAAAAGCTTTGCAGGTCCTAAAGGAAGCGCAAACAAGATAATGATGGGGATGAGGAAAGCAATCAATGTTATGAGCCCCATCCAAAATGTTGACCAAGGCGTTTTTTCGACGCGGGTTTGTGCGCGCGAAATTAAAGCAGGGAAAAATAACCATAAGGCGGTGAGCATGGCTGGGAAAGCGACGCCGATGATTAATAAGATAAAGAAGATGGCGGATATGTCTGCCATAGGGGTTGTCCTTTCGTTTGGTTTGATATAAGGGATACAGGAACGGGGAGGAAAAAGTTGCAGGGGGGTAGGGAATGGGGAATAGGGGATAGAGAATAGGGAATGGGGAATGGGAAATGGGGAATAGGGAATGGGGAATGGGGAATGGGGAATGGGGAATGGGGGATAGAGAATAGGCGGTTGAGTAGGACGAAGTCCATACTAAAACCGCCTATTTGTAGAAAGTTTCTTTCGTTAGGTGGATATTTCGATACGGGCGAGAAAAAGCGCCCACCCACTCAATTGCCGGGTTACATTATGAATTCTTTTGCACAAAGCCTAAAATTGCCGCGCCAATGCCGACAAAAGAGACAAAAGGCAATAATAAAAACCAACCGACAAACGGCAGGGCGCAGGCAAAGCATAAAACCGCCGAACCCCATAGCATTTGTTTCCATGAATTTAAGTCAGGGAAGATTTTTTCGCTTAAGTTCTTAATCATGCTGGTTATGCCAATAGACATTAATGAAAATAAAAACGCCCACACAATAAAAGTTGGGAAAACCAAAATCACTCTTAATATATCTGGCACGCGGTTGCCGTCTAGTAACATCAACAGAAAAAAACCAATCGCCCCAAAAAATAAAGCGTTGACCATGCCCAGCCCGAACGAACGCCCAGGCGTTTGATGAATGACGTTTTGCGTTTTGTTTATACGCTCTGTAAACAACGCATAGATAACGAGAAAATATGATGCGAGCGTAATCGTCAATAACAATACTCTAAAAAAGTTGATGAAGAGTTCGTTCATGAGGTCTCCTATTTGTAAGGCGCGGTATCTTGCGCCTTTACCTACGAATTTGATTTCTCAACAAAATTCCATTGCCTACAATCCAAAGCACAAACGCGCTGGCGAGCAATATCAACAAGCTAGACATTTCAAGAATCGGAAGGGGTAATTCGGGAATTGTTGGCAATTGCAAAGTGGAAAGCGAATCAAGCCATGCGTTCCATAGCGATTGAATTTCAAATAATGGCGATATGAGCGAAGCGACGTCAATTTGCGGGATATAGGTTGTGATGAATGGAATTGAAAGTATCAATGCAATCAACGCAAGCGCCGCTTGGGCAAAAACCGTCAGCCTCAGCCAATGCGGAAGGCGTAGATTCCACTGTCCCGCAGCAACGAAGCGCGCTATATCGCGGGTGAGCGGTAGTTCAGGCAACGATTCAATTTCCGCAAATAATTTTTGCAAGGCGGCGAGTCGCATAGCGCATTCGCCGCACGAGAATAAATGCAATTCTATTTGCTCGCGTTCGTTGGTTTCGTTATCTAAATATTCGTTGAGTTGCTCGTCAGTCAGGTGCATAGAGTTTCTCCGCTAATAATTTGCGCGCGCGGAAGAGGCGACTCTTCACATCGCTCAATGGGATGTTTAATTCGTCGGCAATTTCATCGTAAGACATTTCTTGATAATGACGCAGTTCAACCACAATGCGATAATGACCCGGCAAAGACGATAAGGCTTGGCGAATTTGTTCGCTTCTTTCTTTAACCTCAACCTGTTGACTCGGGCTTTGGCTTTTATCTTCGTCCCGTTCATCGTCGAGTGCAAGCGTAACTTTTTGCCCCTCGATATGATTCAAACATAAATTTGCCGCCACGCGCTTAATCCATGGGGCGAATTCTCTTTCAATATCAAAAGTATCGAGGCGATTGTAAGCGCGCATAAACGTTTCTTGCGCCAAATCTTCGGCATCGTTGCGGTTGCGCAACATGCGATAACAGACGTTGAACACGCCCGTTTGGTGACGCATAACCAGTTCGCCATACGCGTCTGTATCGCCGCGCTTGGCTCGCAGAATCAGGTCGCGGTCGGTAGGCGCATTCATGGCTAGAGTGTAATACAGGTGTGGGTGGGAAAAAGTTGCAAGAGCAAGGGAATTGGGAATGGGGAATAGGGAATGGGGAATGGGGAATTGGGGAATAGGAAATAGGGAATAGGGAATAGGAAATAGGGAATTGGGGAAGTGAAGGAAAGACGAAGAATTGAGGTGGGAAGCGCTAAGTGGAAAATAAAAATACTTTCTACTTTCTATGTTTTTCTATTAATCACAAATACGGTCTCCCGTTATTTCTCTGGTGGTAAAGTCTTTGAAGCGGGATAAAAAGACCAAACGAGAATTTGCATTAATGCCTGAGACGCTTCCGCTCAGGTTTAGGGTTTGGTTCAGGGTATCAAAGCGAACCTCTACCACGCCAAAGCGGGTATAGGAATCGGTCGCTGGGTCGTAGGCAAGGATGGCGCTGCCAATTTGCGGTTCGCCGCCTGCGCGAATGGCAACCGAAAAACGATATTCAACGCCGATGGAATCGCCTGTGAGGGTATTGTTATCCACGTCTATAAACACATCCCAACCGTTGAGAAAGTCGGTCACATTTGGGGTGAGGTATTCGACTAAATATTCAGTAAAAGTTTTAGATTTCAAAATTACGCTTAATGTTTCTCCGTCCAGCGTAGAAGAAGCCTCCGTCAAGTCAAACACGGGGGGAATGTTTTGCGGGTCTTCGTCATCGTCGGCATAAGCGGCGTTTGGGCGGCAAGCGTTTTCGGTGGCTATCCCTTGCGCCACATTCGGCTCAGGTTCTTCTGGCAACCATTGTAGCGGGCAAGTTTGGATTGCGGTTGGTAAGTTGGGCAGGGTAATGGATTCGGATGTTGTGAGGTTGAAAAGATGTATGCTGGGGTTTGAAGGGTCAAGGTAAATGAAGTGGTCTGGCTTAAAGCCGCAAATTTGCGCGTTGGCAGGGAGCGTAACTTCTTGCCGAGTTGATATATTGATTACCTTATCCGCGCCTGATGTGGGGATACTTAAATCTTCAAAGCCCGTTTCTTCTCGTTGAATGTATTGATAATCAATGTGAATAAAGTTTTGGTCTGCAGACCAGTTGATTTGGCAAGAATAACGAGGGTCGCTGGCAAAACTATAGAGAAAAGAAATTTCTTGAAAATCAGAACGAGCGAGGTAGAGAGCGTCTTGGCTTGGGGGTTGTTCATTCCGCAAAACGAAAGCCACTCTGTTATAGTCGGGAGAAAAGTTAAGGCAAATCATTTTATCGTTGGGGTTCACGCCCGGCATAAAGATACTTGGCTCACTAGAGCCATCGGTCAGAATGGTGCGAAAGTTTTTTATCCAGGTCAAAGGCAATATGGCGCTATTGCCAGGGTGCCATGCAAATTGCCAATGATTATCGGTAATTAATGATAATTGTCTCAAGCCGATTCCGTCGCTTTGGATGGAATAAAAGTTTAATAATTGGTAATTTTCTCCAACATACGTCCATGCGGCGCCGGCAAGTTTGGAACTATCGGGCGACCATTGCCAATACACGCCATACGCTTGCGGCGCGGGGGGCAAGCGAATAGCCGATTTAGACCTGATAGTGTAAATGTAATCCTCAAAAATACAGCGGAAGTGATTATCTAAAGAAGCGCAAATGGATATGAGCGCTTTTGTGAAATCGGGCGAGAGAATCACTTTGATGGGCTTTTCATATCCATAAGTGTATGAGAGGGCAGATTTATCTTCTGTGATAATGGCTTGCGCCTCTTTCCTTGCAATTAAGACTTTGGCTTCGCCCGTATCTAAATTGAGGCTTAAGACGTTATCGGTATCGTCATAAATGACCCAGCCGTTTGAACGTTCAGAAGCGACAGGCTCGCTAGGCTTCGCTTCATTGGGAAGCGTTGTTGAAGTTGGCGTTGAAATTTGAATTTGTTCGGTGGGGGCAAATTGGGCTGGCGCTTGAGTCGTTGGCGTAGGCGTTGGCGAAGCGCAGGCAATAACGATTAAGAGCGACAAAGCCAAAGCAAAAAACTTTATGTTCATTGAGGAGCGCCTATTTTTTGATTGAGATAAAGGTTTATAAAATTATACACTACGCCATACGCTTAAAATTTTGGCGCAACGCGTTAAAAATTTTCATGTATAATTTTATTAATGGCGGCAAAGCCCGCTTTTTTGGCGAGAGGAATAACTCATGAAAAAAATTAAATACGCCTCCGTTATCTTAATCGTCTTGCTGGCGCTTACCACAGGCACAGTTTTTGCTGGTCAGGCGCTGGAATTAATAGAGGTGCGAAATAAAGACAGCGGTCCTACTTTTGTGTTTCGCGTTACTGGCGAGTTTACAAAAGAGGAGCTTAACAATGGCTTTGTCGTCGTTCAAGGCGGAGACGATTACCCTCTGTATTGCGGTCAAAAACAGGAAGATAGAATTACCTGCCACACAACGAAAAAAGTTGGCGGTCATCATGTGGCGATTCGGTTTGGCAACGCCCGCTTTTGGACGTATGTGCCAGCGGCTAATTATTGCTATAACATTTGGGATTGGTTGATTCCGCCCAATATTTCGGCATGGACAAATTTTGGAGAACACTGCCAAGATAATGAAGCTAACAACGGCGATACCATTCAGTATTACAACAATTATGTTAACTCTTATGAAACTGTGCAGTTCTTTGAAATCTATACTCCGCTTAGCGGCACATGCGCTATGATTGGGGCGCCCCCCTCTAACGAAGCAGGGTATTACTACCCCATTTGCCCGTAATGTTTATTAAACCCCTGCGCTGGTTGCAGGGGTTTTCTTTTAATTCCCCCACCTCGGTTGCCAATCGGAGATGGGGCTATTTGTAAGGCGCGTCAATCCTGTGCCGTCGGGGTGAATGATGTAAATTTCGTTATTGCCGTCGCGAAATGATGTGAATGCAATCCAATTGCCATCGGGCGACCAAGAAGGACCGAGATTGTCGCCGCCATCGGTGAGTTTGACCAAGCCCGTGCCATCGACGTTGATGACATAAATGTTTCTGTCCCCAAATTCTCCGCGATAAAAGGCAAGTTTTGTTCCATCGGGCGACCATGTGTTGCGCCCGCCCATGTTGTTGAGGTTTGTCACTTGTTGAATATTGGAGCCGTCGGCGTTCATCACAAATAATTGACGCGCGCCCGCCCTCGACGAGGCGAATGAAATCATTGAGCCGTCTGGCGACCATGAGGGGTCTATATCATCTCGATTGGTCAGGCGTTTGAGTCCTGTGCCATCGGGGCGGATGAGCCAAAGCCCATCGCCGTTTTTAGTGAAGACAATCCACTCGCCGTTTGGAGAAAGTTCCGGGGCATATAATGCGCCGATATTGTTTGTAATTTTTTGTAAATTGTTTCCGTTAATATCTATGGAATAAATTTCATAGTTGCCCGTATCGCGCGATGAAAAGAAAACGGTTTGACCGTCGGGCGATAAGGATGGGTAAAACGCGGTGGCTTTGAGGTTGGTGAGTTGTTTTCTGCCGCTACCATCCGAGTTGATTAAGCAGATTTGGTCAATTTGGTTAATGTAACAAGCGAAGACGATTTTTCCTACAGGCGGCGGGGAATCGTTGAAGGTTTGTATGGGGGTGGGAATCTGTTCGAGCGTGGGGAGCGCCGAAGGGGGCGCTGTCCATTCTACGTTAAGAGGAAGAAGCGTTTCGGTGGGCGGGGGAAAGGTTGGGGCGTTGGGCGCAGTCGGCGAGGAAGCAATCGTTTGAGGGGTCGGAGTTTGAATCGGTTCGTTGGCGAGAATAATGATGGAGTAACAAATCAATGAAAACAAGCCGAAAAACCCTAGCCCTAAAAAGGCGATGGTTATTTTTTGAAGGGGCGTTATGTTTTGCATGTTGGCGGTTAGGGCGAGAGGAGTATTTTATTCCAATCCAACATTTCTTTCATTTTCTCAACGGGGACTTTCGCTTCTGGCACAAAGCCGACGAACGAACGGTTGTAGTTATCTTCTGTGCCATCGTCGAGATGCCATTTCAATGTGTTGCGGAACATGCCCAAGCAAGATGTGCCTCTATCGTCGTTGGGCAGGGATGTTTCAAAGGTATATACATACGTTCCGTCGGCGGTTTCTACCACTTCGGCGACTGTGGCTTCGTGAATCCAACGCAGCCATTGGGTTTGGGTGGTTTTGACTTTATTCGCGTCTATGGCGGTGCGTGTGCGGGTGATTGGCTCGCCCATTTTATATTGCCATGGTTCGGCGGGAGGCGGAGCGTTTTTGCCGCCTTTGGGCGCGGGGCGTTTGCCAATAAATTCTTTGGGCAATAAGCCAACGCCGTTTGCGTCTTCTAAGCCTTTGGCAACTTGCCATTGACTTGGTTCATTGTTAACAAAGCGCAGCCAAAAAATGCTTGCGCCTTGAATAAAGTCGCTGGCAACGGTGGGGCGGACAAATTTTATGTTGGGCGTTTTTTCTTTGAATAATTTGAAATATCGTCCGATGTTATCGGTTAAGCCGCCAGGGGGTAAATGCCCGCGAATGTGTTGAATGTGTTCGGCGGTTTCGTTGCATACGGCGCGCGAGACAATGAGTTCTTGCGTTCTTCCGTGTTCATCGCGCCATGCGCCAATGTGTTTATTTGCCCAATCGCCAATCACTTTGGCGTACACGGTGTCGGCGCTCCATTCTTTTTGTTCTTCGGGGGTTAATTCTTCCCATGTTTCATCGGCAACGTGATTGACGCGCAGCGGGGTTAATTTGACGATGGTTTTCCATGCCCATTTAGGGAATTGATTTTTCATCGCTTCTAACTTCGTGAGGGCTTGGTCGGTCGTCAGCGACATCATCTCATATTTGACTTCTTCTTCCATCAAAGCCAATAGCCCAGCCCTTTTGGTTTTCGGTCCGTTGGCTTTTACGCCTTGCATGTGCAAGGCGATTTTATCTTTCCAAACTTTTTCGGTAGAGGCGGCTAAGGCGGGTTTTGCGCTGGCGGTGGGAGATTCGTATTGGGCGATTTTTTCTTTACATTTTGCGTCCACTTCGGGGTCGGTCAAAGCCGCGTGCGCTTTGCGAATTTCTACCAAGCGCAGTTGCACGAGTAAATCTTTTGGGTCTGCCCATGAGCCGTGCGCCGATTTGTACCTCATGCCGGAAAAATGAACGACCATGTATTGCAACCAAAGCGGAAAGCGCTTGGGTTCTTTATCAAATCGTTCTTTGATGGCTTTCAACAATTCGTATTGATTTTTATTTTCTAGGGTTTTGGCGTATTGCTCGGCTTTTAGGCGCACAATTTGGTTGACGGTGACGGGCGTTTTGAGGTGATAGTCAATGACAAATTCTTCTTCAGAGGGTTGGTAATTTGGGTCGCCCTTGCTGAGTTTGTACCATTCCAATTTCGGCGCTTCGAGTTTGTCGTAAGTTTCTTCAAACGCGCGGAGTTTATCCATTTCGTCGAACAACATGGGCAAAGAAGAATTTTCTTTCAGGTTCAATTCTTCTTCGTCTTTTTTACGGCTGGGATGGTCGGGCGTCATGGCTTCTAATCGTTTTTTCAAATACTTTACGCGGTCTTTCAAAAAGCCAATTTGCAATTTCAGCGAGTCGATGCGCATTAAGATAAAACTTCGCTCTCCGCGAATGTCTTTTGGAAAGGAAGAAATGAAGATGGCGTGAATTTTATGAATCTCCGCCAGCGCCGCTTCGTCTATCGGTTTGTACTTGATGAAGAAACTCCTGACGTCTGGCGTCATAAAATAATTTTTCAAAGATTTGTAATTTTTGAATTCGGCAATTTTGGCGTTTTCAATCCCCTGCTGGTATTCGTCCACTTCTTTTTTTAGCGCAGAAATGTTTTTATCCTTATATTCTTGCCATAAATCGGCTTCTTTATAAAAAATCAAAAAGTCGCGCAGTTTTGTCAAACGCATGGGGTAAATCGTCTTTAATAAATATTCGTTTTGCCATTGGAAGTGTAGTTTGCTGGGCATGGGCGGCTCCTTAGGGAATGAATAAATGCCTGTTCTATTGTATTCTATCTTTAGAATCAAAAAACGCCGACTTTTCGCTTGAGCCGGCGTTTTCATTTGGAGATATGGAAAGGCTGAAGTTCAGCGGCGAAGTTTCAAGCGATGCGCCGAAGCGTGGAAAAGGTCAGGCGCGAAGCGCGATGGGTTTAAGATATGAGTCTAGCAATTCATCCATTGTTTCCAACGATTCGCAGACAAATAACATCGGGTTAAAGGCGTAAACGGTTTTTGGAATTTTGGCAATCGTTTCAATATCAAACGGCGCAATGATTACGTCGCCGCCAAACATACCCTCTTGTTTGATGTTTAGCTTTTTATACAACGAAAGCACCACGTTCCAGCCTTCATCTGCCGAAGACATTTGCCCCTGTTGATGCAGTTCGTTTACGCCGTCAATAATGCGGTGCAGGTCTTTTTTATTTTTGAGGAATTGTTCGTAAATTTGCGGGTAAATCGGTTTGGCGTAATCAATGACGTTATCGCGCCCCAAACGGTAAAACTCAATAATCGTGCGCGTTAGTTCTTTGCGCCCTGAGATAATGCCCGCGCCAAACACCGTGAAGCGATTGTTTTGCACAACCAAACCGAATTCGGTGCTATACCAAGCCAAACGCTTAATCACTTCTTTTTCTTCTGGCGTGGCTTTCATATAAGCGGGCGCAAATTTATCTTCAATGCGCGCGTAAAATTCTTGCGTGAGAAACGGCAAGTGACCGAAAATATCATGGAACATATCTGGCTCAGGCGTAAATTCCATTTGGTCGCGCGTGCGTAAATAGTCGGTAATTAAAAAAACACGTTGCGCAAATTTTTTGTACCAATCATCTGCCAACGTGTATCGAACTACGGTTCGTTCAATTTTCCAACCTGTGCGAGTTGTAATGTTATTATTCAAATGCGCCACAGTCGGAATAAACTTCGGGTTTAGTTGCAGCAACTCGATGCCCGTTTTCCATTCTTTGCAAATGTGTTCGAGCAAATACGGCTGATGCACGCCTGCGAACAAATCTGCCCAAATGGCGTTTTGTTCCTCCGTAAAAACAATTTCTTGATTTTCCGCCGAATATTCCTTCGTCGGGTCAATTTCTTGCGCGGCAATATCGCCAGTGTACGAGGGTTTGTTATTAATCATTGTTCTCCTTTCCATGATGATAAAAGCATAATATCACCCACGAAAAAACAAGTCAAGAAAAACATGAGATACAATCATAAAATGACAAACTTGCAAGGCAAAACGGTTCTCGTCACCGGCGCGGCGCGGCGCGTGGGGAAAATTTTTGCAATTGCCTGCGCAAAGGCTGGCGCGGATGTCATCGTGCATCATGGGCATTCGCCTGAAGAAGCCGAAGCGCTTTGCGCCGACATCGCCGCTTCGTACCACGCCTCGGCTTGGGCGCTCGCCTGCGACCTCTCTCAGCCCGAAGCGGTTTCAAAACTCATCGCGCAAGCGAATCAAATTCGTCCGCTTTATGCTTTAGTCAACAGCGCCTCAATATTTGAAAATTTATCGTTTCAAAACACAAGGTTAGCGGATTGGGAAAAGCATTTTGCCATTAACTTAACCGCGCCGTTTTTATTAAGCCAAGCCTTTGCAAAACAAACCGAACGCGGAAGAATTATCAATATTTTAGATTGGCGCGCCCTGCGCCCAGGCGCCGACCATTTTCCTTATACCATCACCAAATCGGCGCTTGCCGCTATGACAAAATCATTAGCTCTTGCCTTAGCCCCGCATATTCTCGTCAATGGGTTAGCGTTAGGCGCAATTCTTCCGCCAGCAGATTCGCAATCGAATAAAAATAAAATTATAGAAAATGTGCCAGCCAAACGCTGGGCTAAAACAAAAGAAGCGGAAGACGCTTTGATATTTTTACTCACCTGCCCCGAATACATCACAGGCGAAATCATCCATTTAGACGGCGGCAGGCATTTAATTTAGGAGATTTATGGATAAAGTTTTTATCAAAGATTTACTTGTGCGCGGCATTATTGGAATCCGTGATTGGGAACGCGAAAAGCCGCAAGATATTTTAATTAACGTGATTGTGTTTACAGATATTTCTCAAGCCGCAAAAACGGACGATATTAATCATTGTGTAGATTACAGCGCCTTGGCGAAAAAACTGCAGGCTCATGCTGAAACGAGCGCGCGACTCACTGTCGAAGCTTTAGCCAATGATTTGGCGGAAATTTGCTTGAAAGAAAATTTAGTGCAAAAAGCGATAGTGAAAGTTGAAAAGCCCGGGGCAGTCCGTTTTGCAAAATCGGTGGGCGTAGAAATTGAAAGAAAGCGTGATGATTCATCGTAGGGGCGACCCTTCTATAGAAGGCAAATTGACATGATGCATCCAGACGGGTCGCCCTTATGTAGTGTGTATTTGAATCTCGGCTCAAATATTGAGCCAGAAAAACACATTCCGCAAGCCGTAAAATTATTAAGAGAAGCCGCCAACGTTGAAGCGGTTTCGTCCGTTTGGGAGACAAAATCGGTAGGCTATGACGGCGCAAACTTCTTAAATGTTTGCGTTTTAATAAACACAAACTTACAACCTAACGAATTAAAAGAAAAAATTCTTCGCCCTATTGAAGATAAAATAGGGCGCGTAAGAAATGAAAATAGATACGCCCCACGCCCCATTGATATTGACATTATCTTATTTGACAAAACGCCCCACAACCTTGAAACATGGAATCATGCTTTTGTGATTGTTCCGCTGGCAGAGTTGATTCCAAACTTCATTCACCCTATAGAAAAGAAAACGCTCGGCGAAATTGCCGAGCAAAATCAGGTTTGGATAGTGAAACGGGCAGACGTGGTTATATCCTAAGCGGGTCGGCGCCTCTATCTAAGTGATTCAAAAATTCTTGCCGCGTCGCCACGCGGGTTCGGAACGTGCCTAACATGGTTGAAGTGGTCATACGCGCATCGTGCTTTTTCACGCCGCGCATCATGGCGCATAAATGTAATCCTTCTACCACCACCGCCACGCCTTGCGGTTTGAGCAAATCCATAATGAAATCGGCGATTTGGCGGGTCATTTGTTCTTGCACTTGCAAGCGGCGGGCAAACATATCTACAATGCGGGGGATTTTGGAAAGCCCAATCACCTGCCCGTTTGGAATATACGCCACATGCGCGCGCCCCATAAACGGCAGTAAGTGATGTTCGCACAAACTAAAAAATTCAATATCGCGCACGATGACCATATCGTCGTAAGTGACATTGAATATTGCTTTGTTCAAAAGTTTTTCCGTATCGGTTTTGTATCCGCTTAATAATTCGGGGTACATACGGGCTACGCGTTTTGGCGTGTTTACTAATCCTTCGCGGTTCGGGTCCTCGCCAAAGGCAAGCAACATAGAGCGAACCGCGTGTTCAATGGCGTTTGTGTCAATCTCTGGGTTTAGCGGCGTTTCAAAATCGTCATTTAATTCAGGGTTAGGCATGTTGGTCTCTCCAATCAGGTTGATTTTATCATCGGCAATTCAAAAGGACATCCTTGCGGATGTCCTTTTGAGGGTTGTTTATGGTGTGGGTGTTGGCGTGGGCGAAGGAGAATATGTGGGCGTTGGAGATAAAGTCTCTGTGGGCGGAGGAGAGGTTGGGGTTGCAGTGGGCAGGCTGAGGGGCGTCTCTGAAGCGGTGGGGGTAGAAGTTTGTGTAGAGTCGGGCGCCGTTTTGATAAAGGGAATTGAACCGTTAAAAGAGCGAATGACAATTCCATCAAACATGCCGTTTCCATTTGTAAAAACAATTTTGATGACGTTTTCGCCTTCTGGCAATAGGTCTGGGTAATCCCAACGTTGTTGGTAGCGTGTTCGATAAGCGGCGCGGGTGACGGTGTGGATTAATACGCCATTGACGTAAATATCCATTTTTCTAAAACTAGGTCCATCGGTGTAGATAACGCCAAAAGACTCGCCGACCAATGTAAAAGTAACGTACGAGCCATATTTGGGGTTACGCATATACGAGCCGTTATACGCCTCGCTATGTGTAATCTCTTCCCAACCTGTAGAATATATCAGGCTTGAGTCGGTATGGTCAATCACAAGGTCGTCAATGCTGGTGGGGGTAGCGGTTGGCTCAAGCGTGGCAGTGTGAGAGACCACAGGCGTTTTAGAAGGGGTGAAGGTGAAAGTAGGAGTAAAGGTGGCGGGCGTTAAGGTAACGGTAGGCGTTTTTGTAAACGTGGGCGTACGAGTAGGCGTAGCAGTCTTAACGCTCGTTGGTGTGGGCGTGCGAGAAGGAGTAGAAGTTGCTCCGCTGGTGATTGTGTTATTTTTTAGGGTTACGCCGTTTGGATAAGCAAGGTAAATGCCGCCAAAAATTTGATTATTCTCAATCAGCACATTTTGATTGCCGGAATTAATCGTAATGCCGCGGCGAATACCGCTCGGAACGATATTGCCCGAAATGACGGAGTCTTTCAATTTTCCGCCTGCCACTTCTGGCAGCCAAGAAGCGATTCCGTCATGACAGCCTTCAATATAATTATCCAACACATAATTATGATGGCGCTGCGCGCCCCAGCCAGAGTAAGACTCTTCGCCTAAAACAATGCCAATGGCTCGCCCGCCGTTTCTTAGGTAGGTATTTCCGCAAGAAATGACGTTATTCTTCACCGTTACATAAGGCGAGTTATCCACATAAATATTCACAGAAAAATTATCGCGCACTGTATTATTTTCAACCAACACATTCACGCCGCGCGTTACGGCAATGCCTTCGCCGCAATTTTCATAAACGGTATTCCCGCGAATGGTGACATTTTCCGCGCCAACCACTAGTTTAACCGCGCTCCCCCAACTGCCCGCTCCTGAACAACTTCCGTTCGAGCCGTTTTCTAAGACTGTATGATGAACCGAAGAATTTTCAAAGCGCACATGCTTTCCGCCAATTAATACGCCATGCTCAAAAGAATTACGCACATCAAAACCAGAGACGTTCACATAACTCCCAGAAATGTTAATGCCATTGTTTTTACTGCCTTGCACATTAATCACCGCATTGTTTCCAACGATAGTAATTGGCGCCGAAGCAGAGCCAGACTTGTTAACCAGCAACGTCTGATTGGTAAACGTTCCAGAAACCATTAAAGTATCGCCTGCGGTTAAAACCGAAACCGCTTTAGAAAATGTCTTAAACGGCGCAGTGGATGTACCTGGGTTCGAGTCGCTCCCAGAGGGGTTTACATAATAAATTTTTGGCGCATCAAGCGGCGAGGCGCTTTGCGATGCTGAGGCGCGATGATGATTCATAAGCAGCACGGCAAGGGCTGTGAATATACTTATGAATTGATATAGCGCTGTTTTCATGATGAACTTGCTTGCTCCTTTGTATGCCGATAAAAATTGAAATTTTGTTGCTTAATAGCGCCCAGTGTATATAGTAGCAGGCTAGTTTACCAAAAAGCCTCGCTCAACATGACCACAGTACCAATTTTCTCCCTGCAATTTTGTAAGGCAATCAGCCAAGGGAATTACACAAAACCACATTACGGCTATACGCATTTTCAATATTGATTTACAATAAGCTCATGCTGAATATGGCTAACGCGCGCTTCGCATTTTTAGATATTGAAACCACAGGACTCTCCCCTTGGTTTGGAGATAGGATTTGCCAAGTCGCTATTGTTTTGACGGAAGGCAAACGCATCAAACAAACGTTCGACCTGCTCATCAACCCTGAGCGTTCGCTTTCGCCTGCGGCAGTTCACGTCAACGGTTTAGACGAACAAACATTACAACACGCCCCGCGCTTTGCCTTTGTTTCAAATGAAATAGAAAACGCCTTACGCGACGCTGTGGTGGTTTGCCACAACGCTAAGTTTGACGTTCAATTCTTAGATAATGAGTATCGAAAATTAAACCGACACATTGAAATTCCAAACTTGATTGACACCCTATTAATTGCCCGCGAGTTTTACCAATTGCCCTCTTACAGTTTGAGCCAACTCGCCAAAGAATTTAGCGTAACAACTAACTTTCAAGGTTCGCAAGCCTTAGCCGACGCAATTACGGTAAAAAACTTATTCTTCGCCATGATGGATTCGCTCAAAACCATCAACAAATCTTTAGACGACTTTATCGGAATTTACAACTCCCCCGCCTGGCCCCCAGAAGGAATTTATTTACCCACCGAATTAAGCGAAGCCATTCATAGCGGCAAAAAATTATTCATCCAATATATAGATAAAGACGGCGAAACTTCAGAACGCTGGATTACGCCTAAAGAAGTAATTGGCTTAGCGGACTATATTTATCTACAGGCATACTGCCACACCCGCCAAGCGGATAGGACATTTCGATTGGATAGAATTTTGAATGTGGAGGTGGAAAAACGTTCCGAAGGTTTTTAATCTCAACCTGCGGGACGTTTTATTAAGCGCTTAAGATTTGCTTCAACGCATTTTTGAACACTTCATAAGGTTGCGCGCCAACGATAGCATACCTATCATTAATCACATAAGTGGGGACACCGCTCACGCCCATTTGATACGCCCATTGCGCCTGATTTGCCACTTCTTCAGTATACGCTCCGCTTTCAACTTTTTGTTGCATATCATTTGCGTCTAAACCAACTTCTTCCGCGGCAGAGCGAAGCGTTTGCCAACTGCTAGGGTCTAACCCCTCTCCATATACTTTATGAAAAACCACTTGATGAAATTCATTCGCTTTGCCGCGCTGGCGGGCGTATTCTGTGGCTTCGTGAGCCAGGCGGGTATTATAAAAACGCTTTGTGGAGACAAACGGCAAATTGTGCTGTTTGGCTAGTTGATGTAAATACTCTTCAGAGCCATGAGCGCGCGCCTTGAGGACATAGTCTGGCAAATCCATGCCTTCGGGCGGGGTATCGGGGCGCAGATAAAACGGCCGCCATTCAACCTCAATTTTGTATTCTGTTTTTAGTTTATTCACTACGCCTTGCCCCACATAACACCAAGGGCAGATGTAATCAGAAAAAACGGTTAATTTGAAATCCATTGGTTACCTATTATGTGAATAGATAACCAACGGGCGATAATTCTTACTACCTTACCAAGCAAGGTAATAAGGCGAGCAAGAATGCTCTTTACCAGCGGGTGTAATTGCATAAACCGGGTAAGAAGAATCGTCAATTTGAATTTTATCCAACTCATCTTTTATAGAAGCCAGCGCATTATCCGCGTTGAATTTTGCAAAGTGAAACGATTGCCATTCGTATTCTTCTGCGTTAAGTCCGCGCTGATAACGCATACAGGCTAAGGCGGCGGCGACTTTCTCATGCGTTGAATCAGGCAGACCCGAAGAGCGAAGCGCATTCACAAGCGGAGGAATGGCATCGTCAGAGAGTTGGGTGAAATATTGAGAGTCTAAATCTACGGCATCGGGTTGAGTCAATTCACGCTTGATATTTTGATTTACGATGAACGCATCTACATTTAATATCGGCAGGCTGGCGGCAAACCCAAACGAAGCCATCAGCATCGTAATTGCAAATAAACGTTCTTTACGCAACATTTCAAGCGCAATGGTTGCAACGAGAAGTAAGCCAAGCCAAATCAGAAACACATGGGTGTATGCGCGCAAGCGAGAAAACCCGTAAGCGGCTTCGTACAAATTGAGGCGTTGAAAAGCGGAGAATAACATGACGAGTAAAAGCAAAACCAAAACGACGCCCAAACTTGAATAAATTTTTCTTTGCGTTTCCGTTTCGCGTTTGGTAATTGAACTTAATGTCAGCAACATTAGCAAGGCAAAAAACGCAACGGTCACTAATTCGCCAAACCCTCTGCGGGCATATTCGGCGTAGGTATAGCCTTCAACATTGATATTCGTTTCGCCGCCGAAGAAATATTGAAATTGAATCACAACGAAGATAGCAAAAAGCGTAACGACGCTTCCTAAAATAATTGCAGATTCGATAAAACCAAGAAATTGCGGAATGGCAGGTTTATCTTCACCGATTAATTTTTCGTCTTTTGATTCGGTGGAAGCATGTAAAATAATTCCTGCCAGCGCATAACCAATGACAAGGATATAAATTAATCGAAAGATGTATTCGGGCAAATCTTCAAGGTTGAAGAGTTTAATAAAATCATCCAAGCGCTGACCAAAGACCACATCTGCAGAGGCGAGTAAAGAAGCAAAGACGGCGACAATCGGCAACGCAATGACCATGCCGCGCAAAATGGGCATGAAATTATATTTTGAAGGTTGCACGCCTAATTCGGCTTGCGCTTTGCGAACTTCGTTTGAAAATAAAATAGGGCGGGCAATGAGACTGCCAGCAAGCGCGAAAAGTTTTGCCACGCCGTCTGCAATCGTATATTGCATCCAACGCCCGCCGAGATAGGTGACAGTGAGAATGGTTAAGGTTACCAGCGTAAATGTGTGAGCCAAAAATGTCGTCATTGGTTCGGCGCGGAGAAACGTCGCCGCCGCGAAAAAGATGAAAAGCGGAAGCAAAATCAAAGAAGAACGATGCGGGCGAAGCCCATCGCTCATCAAAATATAAAAGGCGGAGATTAAACAGGCAGTCCAAAAAATTGCGAAGTTAATGCCGAGCGCTTGCTCCCAAAAGAGAAAATCAAACAACCAGCCGAGGACAAGCGCGATGAGCCAAAGTTTGTTAGGATTTGTTTTCATAAGGTTCCTTTTCACTACTAAGTGATTGCTTTTTGCAAGAATAACTGAGGGCGGCTTGCGAAGTCTATCAAAAGGTATCAAAAAATTCCAAGAGGTTTTAACTTAAAACCAAACGTGAGGAATTTTCATAAAGCGCTGACAGCAGACGGCGGTTTGCAGGTTTTTTATAAATTACAAATTTGTGAGAATCTTAAAAATCTATTGACACGCCCAATATTTTCGGGCATACTTTCGCCATCATTCGGGGGAGCAACATTATTCAACCGCCATCCTTATGAAAGGAGGAGGTGATGTCTAACATGGATAGTAGCATTAAACCCAGCGCTGTGGCATCCCTCCTCAAGTAAGTTCAAGGAAGCCACAGCGCCCCACGAATGTCATCCGCGAGGATGGCATTCTGGTTTTTAATGCAAAACGCCCAACAGGTTTGAAATCAGAATTATTTTGAGTTATGCAACCTGCGGGGCGGTGATTTTAATAAACGCCAATATCTGGATTTATTTTGTTGGCAAATTCATCAATCCCACCCCTAACGTTGAAAACATTGTCATACCCCTGACTTTCCAGCCACATCGTTACTTGTCCGCTTCTATTGCCATGATGGCAAATTACATACACGGGATGTTCTTTCTTTTGAACGGATTCTGGCAAGGCGCTTGGTCCTTCGTTTGCTAAACGGCTCATTGGCGCAACCGCCAGCCTGTTATCTGTTATTTTGGCTTGGTCTAACTCCCACGCCTCGCGCACATCCAGCAAAACAAATTTTTCTTCCGATTTTAATTTCTCAGCAAGTTCATTGACTGTGATTTCATTCATAAAACCTCTTTGCGACGATAAAGCACAGTCTATCGTCTATTGTCCATTGCAGGAATATAAAACTTTTCCACATATTCTTTGACCATGCGGCGGGTAGAAAATTGTGGAATCACCGTTTGCATGGCGTTTTTCATGCGCTCTACCCACTCGACGGAGATTTCTTTTGAGTTGCGGCGGTAATACATGGGAATAATTTCATGCTCCAGCGTATGATACAAATCTTCAGCGTCCGCCGCATCTTGTGCGTCTGTCGATTCGTATTCTTTCTCTTCGCCAATAGCCCAGCCATTGCGCCCGTTATAGGCTTCGCGCCACCAACCGTCCATAATAGAAAAATTCAGCACGCCATTAATCGCCGCTTTCATGCCTGAAGTGCCGCTGGCTTCGTAGGGGCGGCGCGGGGTGTTGAGCCATACATCTACGCCTTGCACAAGGTAGCGCGCTAGATTCATGTCATAATCTTCAACAAAAACGATTCTTCCGCCGGTTTCGGCTTTTTTGACGGTTTGATAGACTTTTTGAATTAAGTGTTTGCCTGGGTCGTCGGCTGGGTGGGCTTTGCCGGCGAAAATAATTTGCACGGGCATGTTTGGGCGGTTGATAATTTCGAGCAATCTTTCTACGTGAGATAAAACTAAACTGGCGCGTTTATAGGTGGCAAAGCGGCGCGCAAACCCAATGGTGAGGGCGTAGGGATTAATCAGCACGCCTGACGAAACCACTTGCACTGGGTGAAAGCCGCCGTGCGTCCATCGGTCGCGCACTCTTTCTTTGAGGTAAAAGGCGAGTTTGCGTTTGAGGTGCAAGTGCGTAGCCCACAATTCAGCGTCGGGAATGGAATTGATTTTTTGCATTAAGGCATGGTCGTCTAAGTTTTCGTACCAGTCTGCGCCGAGATAGGTTTCGAGCAAGAGGTTCATGCGGCGGGCGAGCCAATTGCGAGTGTGAACGCCGTTGGTGACGTAGTCAATCGGCACGTCTTTTACGTTTTTATCATTCCATAAAAATTTCCACATGTTGCGCGAAACTTCGCCATGCAATTCCGAAACGCCGTTTCGCCCATTGGATAGTTTTAGCGCGAGGATGGGCATAGAGTATGTTTCGCTATGCGGTTGTTGGTGTTTGGCAATTTCTACAAATTGTTCGCGCGTTAACCCCAATTCGCCCCAATAAGACGATAAGTATTTATCAATAAGCCATAGGGGGAATTCGTCATTGCCGGCAGGCACAGGCGTGTGCGTGGTGAAGATATTTTGAGCGCGCGTCTGTTCGGCGGCTTGCGCAAAGGGGAAGCCTGAAGCCACAAGTTCACGAATCCGCTCTAACGTTAGGAAAGAAGCGTGTCCTTCGTTCATGTGCCAGACGGCGGGGTTGTATCCTAACGTTCTTAGCGCGCGTAATCCGCCAATGCCTAATAAAATTTCTTGCATAATGCGGCGGTCTAAATCAGACCAATACAAACGCGCGGTGAGTAAACGGTCGTATTCGTTATTATTGGGGACGTTTGAATCGAGCAGGTACAGCGGAATGCGCCCAACGCGCACTTCCCAAATTTGAGCGTGGAGGGTTCTATCTGGAAATTTAAATTCGATGAGGACTGGCTGATTATTTTTTGTGACGAGCGAAACGGGCAAGTGTTCAAAATTTAATGGGTTGTTTAACGCTTCTTGCCAACCGTGTTCGCTGATGCGCTGGGAGAAATATCCTTGCGCGTACATAAAGCCTACGCCAATTAACGGCAAGCCTAAATCAGACGCTTCTTTGAGATGGTCGCCTGCCAGCACGCCCAAACCGCCTGAATAGATGGGAAGGGTTTCGTGCAACCCAAATTCCATTGAAAAGTAAGCGATGGGGTTTTTTAATTCGGGGTGCGTTTTTTGCGCCCATGTTTTTTGTTTGAAGTATGAGTCGAACGTTTGAAATAAAGCGCCGTATAACGCCAAGTAGTCTTTATCGTTAGCGGCTTGATTCAATTTTTCTTTATTTATTTCTTTGAGGAGGCGAATTGGGTTATGCCCTAGCCTTTCCCATAGGTCATAATCCAAACGTCCAAACAGGCGCGCGGCTTCGGGGTGCCATGTCCACCATAGGTTTGTGGCGAGTTCGCTTAAGCGGGCAATAGGCTTGGGTAAGTCAAAAGTTTGAGAGGGGGAGGTTAAAAATTCCATAGCGGGGAATGATACCGTAAAAATTTGAGATGGGCTACGCCGGCGCTGATATAGAAAGAGATTAAGCCCCACAAAGTCAACCCCATCTCAATTGGGCTTGCGTTATACAGTTGCAGTTTATATATTGGAATTTACCCTATAAAATCACCCAGCGTAATCACATCTATCAATTCTTCAAGTTTGGATAAGCGCTTGTCGTTTGTCAAAAATGCTTTTGCGCCGAAACTCAGACTTGCGCCTACTTGCAAAGCATCTGGCGCTGAGATTTTATACTTTGCTCGTAACTGAGCCGCAATTCTGGCGACACTTCTATCAACATCTACAATAGATAAATTTGGGAAATGTACTAATACTGCTTCATATTCTCGTGCAATAGACTCGCGCCCTAATTGCCACGGGCGAACAGTAATTTCCATCAAAGTAATTGTAGAAGTCACACCTTGCCATTTTCCTTTTTCAATTCCGCTGATAGCGACTTGAGCAAGTTCTTTATATTTTTTATGTTCTTCAAGGAAATAAATAAAGATTGGCGTATCTAGTCCAATCACTTTTGCTTTGGCTAATCGTTTGCCGAATTCGTCCATGAGCCGCGTTCCTCATTGAGATATTTTTGCGTATCAATGTTTTTCCAAATTTCGCTATGAAGACCTTGCAGATAGTTTGTATAACTTTGCGGCTGTGGAATCAAAACAATCACACCGTCTTGAACGTCTACAATTAAACGGTCTCCCTTTTTGATGTTCAATTTCTTGCGCGCGATTTGTGGAACGGCAATTTGATATTTGGCGCTGACTTTGACTGAAGTTGTGGTCATAAACTCTCCTTGCTAAGCAAAATCCTTAATTTGCTTAGCATTTTACCATAAACCCGATTTTGGAAGGAGTTAAGCCATCGCACAACAAACGCCCTCTCCATTTGGATGTGCGCCACGAAGCGGTAGAAGGTTGGGGATTTATTATTAAAATTGATTTTAGTAATAAATTTATATTATCAAACTCTATTATTTTCTTTTCTTATAACTTGATAATATTTTACATTCTCATGGTCCCTGCATTTATTATACATAGTGGAAGTATTCCAAAACCATAATTTTCATACGTTCATTACTTCAATATCCTTTTTATTCCCTTATCGCTTATATATCTCTTAAGATTTTTCAAGGAAATGACACCCTCAAATACCGATACGCAGAACATACTTACGGCAAATACTATTATAGTATAGCAACGAAGAGTTTAATTTTCACCATATTACCTTTCTTCGTCAGCTATAACAAAAAGAATTGGGATAACACATCCCCCTTTTGCGTCATCCCAATTTCCAATCTCCCATTCCTATTCCCTATTCTCCCTGCCCTATTCCCTATTCTCCCTCCCCTATTCCCTATTCTCCCTGCCCTATTCCCTATTCTCCCTCCCCTATTCCCTATTCACTATTCCCTTACTCTTACAACTTCGCAAACCTAGATACAACCTTCGCCAACCCTGCTGGGCGGTCCATCTTATTTCCTTGATGAATTCCAATCGGCGTGCCTTCTTTGGCGTATTCCAAATTCACAAACGCTTGACCCGTTTGGAAGCGTTCTTTATCCAACGCGCTGGAGGTGACGAACCCAATCCGCTCGCCATTGGCGTTCACAACCGCATCGCCATTGTGCGCCATGGGGTTGCGTTGCTCGTCAAAGCGAAAACGAACCACAACGCCTTTACGCGCTTTTTCTCTTGCGACAAAAGCGTCGCGCCCAATGAACCACGGCTTATAGGTTTTGACATAAGAACCAAACCCGCCTTCCGCAACGCCTAAATCGCGCTCGCCAAATTTACCAGAGCCAACGCCCATTTCATGCCCATACAACGGCAACCCCGCCTCAGTGCGTAATGAGTCTCTTGCGCCCAAACCTATCGGCTTCACGCCAAACGGCTCGCCCGCTTTCAAAATTTTATTCCACAAATCAACCGATTGTTCAGGGTGCACAAACAATTCAAACGCCATTTTCTCGCCTGTGTACCCTGTGCGTGAGACGATTAAATCAAAACCGCCCAGCCTTGCATCGCATAATTCTGTGCGCTTTAACTTCATAATGTTTGCGCGCGCGTTATCGTCTGCGCCTAACGCCAACAAAACATCTCGGCTCTTTGGTCCTTGCAAAGCAATATCCACACGCATATCGTTGCCCGCTTTCGGGTCGCGCAAATTGCGGATGATAGCCTCATACCCATACGCGCGCGCAAACGGTCTGGCATGGTCCACTTTCACCGTTCCATCCCGCACCGCTTCAAACCATGCGCGCGCTTTATCGTCGTTGGAGGCGTTCACAACGACCAAGTAATTATCAAAGCCGCGGCGATACACCAATGTATCGTCAATCACATCGGCGTCGGGCGTTAAGAAATGCGTATATAAACTTTCGCCGGGTTGTAAAGCGCCGCAGTCGTTCGCGCAAACCGCATCAAGAAAAGAAGCGGCGTCTGCCCCGCGCACATCATACACGCCCATGTGACTCACATCAAACAAACCCGCCGCATTGCGCGTCGCCAAATGTTCTTCAAAAATAGACGTATAAACTACGGGCATTTCCCAGCCTGCAAACGGCACCATCCTTCCGCCTAAATCTTTATGCGTTTGATTCAGCGCCGTTTTCTTCAAAGATTCATCCGCCGATTCGCTCCACTTAAATTCAGGCAACGCTTCTTTCTTGACCTGCGAGTCGATTCCAACATACCAAACTTTTTCTACGCCTGAAGGTTTTTCTATTTTTTGTTTGAGCGCTTTCTTAACGTCGCCGACCACAAACGCGCCGGGCATTCTCTTGGCAGAAAAATCTTTTTCGCCGTTCAAATTAAACGAAACATATCCGTCCGATAAATCTCGCAGCCAAGTTCCAACTACGCCCGCGTTTTTTATTGGAACTTGAATCTGATAGGTTGTATCGTCCACTTTTGCCAACACGCCTTTTACAACGCCTTTGGGGGTGGCAATGGCAGTCTCTTGGGCTTTGCCTTTTTTCAACGCCGATATATCTGCCGAGACTGCATAATCTAACATCTGACGAACGCGTCTGCCAGATAATTCAAACACGCCGCTGGTAGATTTATCGTCTATAAAAAAGTAATGGGGATAACCGCTTTTCTTATACTTAAAGTCAATGCCTGCCGTTTCACACAATTTGCGGATTTTCAAACGCGCTTCGTTCAAAATATTGAAATCAACTTTTGCGCGGCGTTGCCGCCCTTTGCGAACGGTATCCACAGAGTGAGGCGCGCATGCCGATAAAACGTCCGCCATGATGTTGACGAGTTCGCGCGTTTTCTTTTCGTCAAAGCCGCGTTGCGTAATCCATGGCGTTCCCAAACGAATGCCGCTTGGGTCCATTGCGTTTTTATCGCCAGGAATCGTATTGCGATTGACCACCACGCCAATCAAATCTAAAATTCGCGAGGCTTGGTCGCCGCTTAGGGTTGTGCCGTCTTCGCCAACGACGCTGGTGCAATCCACATTCACTAAATGCGTATTTGTGCCGCCAAAGGGAATACGAAAACCGCGTTTTTGAAATTGGTCGGCCATGGCTTTGGCGTTTTTCAAGGTTTGTTCTTGCAATTTCTTAAATTGTTTTGTTTGAGTCAGTTTGAAAGTCAGCGCTAATGCGGCAAAAACGTTCACATGAGGTCCGCCTTGCTCGCCGGGGAAAACCGCTTTATCAATTTTCTTGGCAACGCTTTCGTCCGTTGTCATTAACACTGCCCCACGCGGTCCATCAATGCTTTTATGGGTGGTGGACATAACCACATGAGCAAACCCAATGGGCGAAGGCACAACGCCCGCCGCAACCAAACCGCCAATGTGCGAAATATCGGCTAAGAAATACGCGCCCACTTCATCGGCAATTTCTCTAAACTTTTTCCAATCGGGCATCCACGAATACGATGAATACCCAGCGATTAATAACTTGGGCTTATGCTCATTGGCTAATTTACGAATGGCTTCATAGTTTAATTTTTCGTTTTCATCAATGGTGTAATGCACGGCTTTGAACCATTTGCCGCTTCGGTTAACCGACGAGCCATGAGATAAATGCCCGCCATGTAATAAATTCAACCCCATTACCGTATCGCCAAGATTTAATAAAGCGTGATACACGGCATTATTCGCAGGTCCGCCAGATAAGGCTTGCACATTGACGTAAATTTGGTCAGCCGTGATTCCATTGGCGGCGAAAGTCTGAGCCGCCCGTCGGCGCGCCAACGCTTCGACAACATCGGCATATTCTACGCCTTTGTAATAACGCGGGTCGCTGTTGCGGCGATAATGCGCCAAACGCGCGGGGTAATCTAAAATGTCGGCGTCATCCATCCATCTTGTTTCTTCGTCTGGGTAGCCTTCGGCGTAAATATTTTGAAACGCAGAGGATAACGCCTCGCGCACCGCCATCGGCGCAGTCGACTCGCTGGCAATTAAAATCAACTTGCGGGCTTGGCGTTCTTGTTCCAATTGGGTTAAGCGATAAACGTCTTTATCTAGTTTTTCTAGCGAACCGCGAAATAAAAAGTCGGGCATGGGAAAAATCTCCTAAAAGTAGTATGTGATGCGCGGGCGCTATCCCGAAGCAACCTCCTATTTAATTTGAAGGCGGCTTTGCCGCAACATTGAGAACGCGGCTCGCAACGACAATTGCATCCATTGTAAAAAGCGCTTCTCGAAGCGAAACAGGCATCCACGAAGGAAAGAAGCGGTTAAGTCAAATTGTAGGATGTTCAAGCCAAAGGGTCAAGTCAAAAAGGGAGGCGACGATTGGGGCTTGAATTTCGCCCTGAAAGCATGTACACTGATTTTATGCCGACAAAAACAGGTCAATTGAAAGAACTGCAAGGCAAACATCAATCGCTATTGCGCTTGGTGGAATTAAGCGTGGCGCTGAACTCGAACTTGGAATTGAACGCTTTGCTGCAAACCATTACCGCCACCGCCACCGAATTATTAAATTGCGAAGCCGCTTCCATTTTATTGTACGATGAAAAAAAACCGCGTTTGTTCTTCGCCGCCGCCACAGGCTCAGACCCTGAAAAGTTATCCGAAATCCCCGTGCCGATTGATAACAGTTTGGCGGGGACGATTTTTCGCACCAATCAGCCGATTATGATTAATAACACCGCCGAGCAAGACCCGCGTCATTATTCCTTAGTCGCCGATAATATAAAATTCAAAGTGGAAGATTTAATCGGCGTGCCAATGAATATCAAAAACAAAACCATCGGCGTGTTAGAGGCGGTGAACAAAAAGAACGGCAACTTTGACGAAGCCGATGTAGAAACGTTATCGGTCATTGCATCTCATGCGGCAATTGCCATTGAAAATGCGCGTTTGCTCAAAGCCACACAACAAGCCCTGAAAAAAGTAAAAGAAACCAACGAAATCAAAAGTAATTTTTTGGCGTTGGCTTCGCACGAGTTGCGCACGCCGCTTGGAATTATTATGGGCTACGGCGGCTTTTTGCAAGAAACCGCAAAAGGAGAATCGTCGGAGCATATTCAGCAAGTGTTAAACGCGGCGGAGCAAATGCGCTCGCTGCTTGACCAAATGAGCAATTTAACGTTGTTACAAACGGATGAAATGGCGCTGAGTCCGATTCGCGTTTCTATTCAGGATATTTTGAATTTTGCCATTGATGAGATTAAATACTCCGCTTCGCGCCGCGACCTTAGCCTGACCTACGCTTTTCAAGATGCGCCCATCTTTATTTATGTTGACCAAGAGAAAACAATTCTGGCGTTTGCAAACATTCTTAAGAACGCCGTTCGTTTTTCAAATCACGGCGGCGAAATTACAATCGGCGCGGTGCAACAAAACAATGAAGTGATTGCATGGGTGAACGATAAAGGGAAAGGCATTCCTGTTGATAAGCTTGAAAAAATCTTTGAAGAGTTTTATCAAATTGAGCCGCCCAATACAAGAAGTTATGGCGGGCTAGGCATTGGGCTTTCGATTGCTAAAGGGTTAATCGAAGCGCAAGGCGGAAAGATATGGGCGGAGTCGGAAGGTGTGGGAAAGGGCGCAACGATTAAGGTCGTGTTTCCGATACAAAAATAATTGTTATTAACATAAAACAGATGAGCCAAAAACTCATCTGTTTTATGTTATTTTGTTTTATGGGCGTGGGTTTGGTAACCCAGGTCCGCCGCCGCTTGGGCGGTTGCCTAGCGATGTTTCAAATTGACTAAGATTGTTTTTTGCTTGTGGAATTTGCCCGCGCGCCATTTGGGTTGTAATTTCGCTAAATTTGCTTGTGAATTGTGATAGGTCAGGTCCGAGGGCATCGGCGCCGCCAAAGTTTTGAAAACCCGCTTGGGCGTTTGCGCCTAATTGCGCCAGATTCATCAATTCGTCTTTCGAAAGTTTGTTATCTCCCATTGCGGCTTTAGCGGCATCTATAAAACTAAAGGCGCTTTGCAAAGCGGAAATTTTATCGGTTGGAACGTTATTGGGTTGGATATTCATCACAGCATTGGCGCGATTTTGTTGTTCGGCTTGTAATACTGCTATCATATCTTGCGCCTGCGTTTGTAATTCTTGGGCATTGGCTTGCGCTTGTTGCGCCGCAGATTCGAGCTGAGCGATGGCTTCTTGTGTGGCTTGTGCGCCTTGTTGTAAAGTAGAATTAATTTGTTGTAAAGAAGAATCTATAGAACTAAGCGTATCATTAATTTGAGCAAGCTCGGCTTCAATGGCGTTAAGTTCCGCTATCATATCAGTCGCAAGGTCTGAATATAGTGCATAATATTCAGCAAGCAACTCTTCGGCATATTCCACATAGTAATCAGCATAGTAATAATAGTCATAGACATAAGCCACCTCTTCCGTCGTAACTACATCGTCGCTGGTGGTTGAATACACAGTAGAAGTTGTAGTTTCTGTGGCGGCAATGGCTTCCGCTACGGCTTCATCAATTAATGCGGCAAGTTCTTCTTCTGTTAAGGTCACATATTCTACAGTAGGTCCAGGCGTAGGCGTGGCAGGCGCAGGCATAGCAGTTAACACAGAAGCGTTCACTGTGGCTTGGGCTAAGGCGCTAGATTGTTGTGTTCCAGCCACTGCGGTGTTAATGGCATCTTGTGAATCTGCCTGTGATGTAGGGGCGCTATTCGTACAGGCTAGCGAAATAGCAACAACAAAAATAACGCTAAGAACAGTTTGATTTTTTTTATTCATGTTTTCTCCTTTATTTATATTTTTTCAATCAAAACCTTTACTCCTGCGTGCGGGCGCAAGGTAACGCTTGGTTTTGGAATTGACATGTTTTTATTCATGGGGGTCGCTTTCCATTTGCGAGCAATCATGGCAAGGACGGCAACCGCTTCTGTCATTGCAAAATGTTCGCCAATGCAAACCCGATTTCCGCCGCCAAAAGGAAAGTAGGCATAACGCGGTAGGTTGTGTTTTGGGTTTAGCAACCAACGTTCAGGTCGGAATTGAAGCGGAGCGTCATAAAAACGCGCATCATGGTGCATCACCCATTGGCTCATCATCACCACATCATTTGCTTTTATTTCTTGTTTGCCTAACATACAATTTTTAATGGCTTGCCTACCCATTGCCCACGCAGGCGGGCGCATTCGTAATGTTTCTTTCACAACGCTATTTGTATATGTTAATTTCTGAATATCCTCAGAAGTTGGGAAACGATTTCCTAAAACTTCGTTAACTTCATTTTGTAATCTTGTTTGCGCGTGCGGGTGATGCGCAAGCATATCCCAACACCATGCTAGCAAAAGCGCTGTTGTTTCATGCCCTGCCAATAAAAAAGTTAGGGCGTGCGCATGAATTTGCGCCTCAGTAAATTGGTTTTTATTGTTTTCTTTGAGGATATGAATTAACGAGCGTTTTACATTTTCGGTTTGCGTTGGGTTATCCACCAACGCTTCTGTTACTCGAAACAAATCCGCTTTCGCTTTGCGAAAGTTTGGAAATAAATATCGCATCTCATCCGAAAGCGGAATGTGCGCCAGAGGGAATGTCCGTATTAAAGTCTTCATGGCATCGCCGACTCGTTCGACTGAATCTTGTGGAGCATTGCCAAAGAAAGACCATAAAGCAATGTTTAATGTTAGACGCATCATCTCTTCCGCCATATCTACTACGCTGCCATGCTCCCACTTCGCCATATGACAAAATGTATTTTCATTCATCAACGGCAAATATTCTTCCATTTTATGGCGCTGGAATGCAGGTTGTAATGCACGGCGTTGCGCAAGGTGTTCTACACCTTCGCTGGTTAATAAACCTTCGCCCAAAATAATTCGGGCTCGTTGCAAAGCAGGACCCTTAACAAAATTACTTTGTTGTTTTACCAGCGCCTCTTCAATAAAATCAGGGTGGTTTACAAAATAGAAATTTCGCCTTGGCATTTGAATATGGGTAATATCGCCGTATGTTTTTGCAAAGGTTGTTAAAGTTTCTAATGGATTTTTCGTCATTCCCCAAATAAAGTTAAACGGAGAAACTTGAGTTTGCGTTGATTTGAATATGAAATTTGTTTCCATAAAATATCCTTTCATTGACTAATATAAGGATACATTTTGAAAACAAATTTGAATGCCCCCATTCGTAGGCGGTTGTCCCCCTACATTCGTGGGCGTTAAATATCTTCTACTTTTACCAAACCATAACGAACCGCCATTAATGCGGCTTGCGTTCTATCGTTCACCCCTAACTTCATTAACACGTCGCTTACGTACCCTTTTACGGTAACTTCAGTTAACAAAAGTTGCGAGGCAATCTCCTTGTTGCTTAAGCCTTTTGCAATCAAAGCCAAAACATTTTTTTCACGTTCTGTTAAATGCTCAAAAGGGTCCTCAGGCATAGGAGCTCGCGCCATTAATTTTTTGGCAATTTCTGGGTGCAATTGCGGTTTCCCTTTTGAAGCGCCTCGAACAGCATGCGCCAACTCGTCTCCGCTCATTTCTTTTAATAGAAAACCATTGGCGCCTGCGCGCAATGCAGGAAAAATATGAGCGTCATCAGTAAATGAAGTTAATATCAAAACAGGCAAAGCGGCAAACTTTTCACGTATTTTTTTTAATGTCTCTACGCCATCCATCTCTGGCATTTGCAAATCTAACATCACAACGTCAGGTTTATATTTTTGAATTAAACCCAAAACTTGAGTTCCATTTTCCGCCTCAGCAATCGCTTGCATATCTTTTTCAGCATCTATTGTCATACGCAAACCACGTCGCACTATTGGATGGTCATCCACAATTAAGACTTTAATCATATCTGCCTCGGTATAGGGATAGAGAATTGAACGACCGTACCTGTACCCTGTTGCGATTCAATTATAAATTCGCCGCCTAATTTCAAGATGCGTTCACGCATACCTTGTAAGCCATAATGTCCATGCAAAATATTTTTCACGTCAAACCCCTTTCCTTCGTCTGAAATCATAAATTGCAAATGATTTGCTTTTTTCATTTCTATTGTCGCCGCCCTACTTTGACTATGCTTAACAACATTTTGTAGCGCCTCCCGAATTACCCATACTACTTCATCGGCAATGTATTTCGGAATCGCAACTCCCTGCATTAGATTTAAATTGACGTTTAGAAGAGAGCCTCCTTCTGGTCCGCTTCTTTGAGAAAACGCTTCGCACATGTTTCGAATTGATTCTGTTACGTCTATATTTTCTTCCGCCGAGGCGTTTCGCAATTGATTCAATAATAATCGCATTTCTTTCAAAGCCTCTTGCGCTTGTGTTTCTAGCGTTTGTAAATCGGCTTTGATTACGTTTGTCGCTTTAGATGTTAAGCCACGAGCCATCAAATGAATCCCAAACAAACTTTGGCTAACAGAATCGTGCAAATCTCGGGCAATTTTTTGGCGTTCTTCATACGCCGCCAGCGATTTTTGGTCTGCTATAGATTTTTCGGTTTGTTCTTTTACTCTTTCTTCCAATGTTTGATTAAGTTGATACAAAGACTCATACGCATTAGAATAGGCTAAAGCGAACGCGGCTTGCCCAACTAGAATTTGTAAATATTTTTTTTCGTCGGCATCATAATCTGGCGCGGCAGAGCGTGCGCCCAGCCAATAGCCGCCAAAAGATACATTCCCCGCTACTAAACGCGAACTCCATGCGGGAGTCAGGTTTGCTGGCGGCACATCAGGTTCGGGAAATAGTTTTACAGAACCCCATTCTGCCCCAATTTTTTTAGGTAGGGTTTCATTTAGTAAGTTCGTAATTTCTTCTCGACGATTAGCGCGAGTCAGCAAAGTTTGTATTTCTTCAATGGCGGTTTGAAACTTAAGGCGATCTGGATAAAGCAATTTATCAAGCCATGTTTGGGTCAACTTGCGAGTAGGTTCAAATAGAATTGCTGAAATGAGCAAACTAATAATAGGAATTAAGGGGCGTGAATTCAACGAATCGGCAAAAAGGGAGGCGATGCTTGTAGTCAGCGCCAAGTATAAGGTCAGTAACAGAAGCGACGCCGTACCGTAAACAAAGGCGCGGCGCACAACCCGGTCTATATCAAATAAATCATGTTTGAGAATGGCGTAAGTAATTCCGATAGGCATGAAAAGTTGAAAAGTAAGCAACCAGTTGTATGGAATGATGTTTTGCTGAAATATGAGGGTAAACGGGCGTAACCAAAGCGGGGTTTGAGCAAATAAAACGCTAAACAGTACAATTCTGGCTCGTTGGGCATCTTTAGAGTTTTCGTTTTGCGTAGCTTTTATTAAGTTAAAGATAAAAAATATAAATGCAGCGGTAAGCCATAAAAATAATAAGCCTACAAGAATTGAACGTTGAATTGCAGAGTAACTGTTAAGAAAAACGCCTACTAGCGCAAACGAGAAAATATATGCGCCTAAGATAAATTTATCTGAGAGGGTGTTTCGGCGAGGAAAATAGGCTGTTAAGTGAATGGCAAGCGGGAATATTAGCGCGCCATTCATGAGGCGTGAAAGAATTTCAGGGCTGAGAAATTTATATAAGGGAATATTTGGTCGAACTTCAGGTAGATTTGCGGCTTCAAAGGGGATAAGTAAAAAAAACGCAAATGTGATTGAAAAACAAGCGATAATGGTGTGGCTAATTTGTGGGCGTAAAATTGTCGGTAATATACCTAACAATAACGTGAGGGTTGAAACAAAGAGAGAGTATGCGCTAACTAATTCTAATAGAGATTTTTTGGTTGAGTTAATGACCCAACTTAATAATATGAGTTGTAAAACAAAGGTAAGTATGATTGGGGCATATAAAGAAAGCCGTCTTTTCATTTAATTTTTATTATACAACTCAAATACTTGTCGGTTTTGATTTTTTATTTGCGGCTGTTTCTTAAGTTTTTTTATTGACATTCCTTTACCCCTCAGGTAGAATACCGTTCGCCGTTTGGAACTTGGGCCTGTAGCGCAGTTGGGAGCGCGTCTCAATCGCACTGAGAAGGTCAGGGGTTCGAATCCCCTCAGGTCCACCAGTTCAGTAATGAGTAAACAGTAATCAGTTTGTGCAGTGACTGGTAACTGTTTACTTTATAACTGAGAACTGGCACAAAAGGGGCCCATAGCGCAGTTGGGAGCGCGTCTCAATGGCATTGAGAAGGTCGAGGGTTCGAATCCCTCTGGGTCCACAAAATACAGGGTCATGTTACAGACGTGACCTGCAAAAGTCATAGCAGGAGTAGTAAGTCATCTCGTCAGCGAGAAGGGAAATTAAGGTGGAAGCCCTTCAATGGCATCAACGAGAAGCCATGATAAGACCGAACTCGCCTGTTTCTCATCAGAGAGACTTGAATGGCGAACATGCAGTAGTCATTCACGGGTCAGCCCGTTATAGCAAAAGAGCGGTCTAAATAGTCGTAAAGACTAAAAAGACAATTCGGGTGGTACCGCGGAGCGCGATGCGTCCTTCGTCCCTGAGGTGGATGAAGGATTTTTTATTTTAAGTCTTGAAAGGAGGCTCGTATGAAATTAAATCACGTCTTTTGGAAACAAGGACCCTTGCTTATGAGTCTTCCGCTTCAATATTGTATTTAACGAAGGTAAATTAAGTCGCCTGAAACTTTGAATATAAAATCTGAAATCTAAATGAGGTAAGAATGGTTACGAAGAAAAAGAAAACAAGCGTAAAGAAAAAAACTGCGCCAAAAACAAAAAAGACTTTGAAAACGACTAAGAAAGCTATCGCTAAAAAGCCTGCCGCAAAGGCAAAAACCTCTGCGCCTGCAAAAAAAGCGGCTGTGAACAAGGGCGCGGCGAAAGCGCGCGCCACGATGGAAGCCAAAGATAAATCTTTTAATCCGCAAGCCTTTGAGCCGAAGTGGCAAGCCCAATGGGAGGCGGATAAGTTGTATCGCGCTGTGATTGATGAAAGCCGCCCAAAACACTATGCTTTAACGATGTTGCCTTACCCCAGCGGCGATTTGCATATTGGTCACTGGTACGCGATGACTCCTTCGGACGCGCGGGCAAGATTTAAGCGAATGCAGGGGTATAACGTGATGTTCCCAATGGGATTTGATGCGTTTGGCTTACCAGCCGAAGGCGCGGCGATTAAGCACAACATTCACCCTAAAACATGGACGTATCAGAACATTGAACGTATGGAAAAACAATTGCGCTCTATGGGCGCGATGTTTGATTGGGAACGCGAGGCAATCTCTTGCGACCCGAAATACTATAAATGGACGCAATGGTTTTTCATTCAATTGTATAAACATGGGTTGGCATACCGCAAAAAAGCGGCGGTAGATTGGTGCCCCAAAGACAATACCACATTGGCGCGCGAGCAAGTGAAAGGCGAAGATAGAGTGTGCGACCGTTGCGGCACGCCTGTCATTAAGAAAGAATTGGAGCAATGGTTTTTCAAATCTACAAAATATGCCGACGAGTTATTGCGCTTTGACGGCATGGATTGGCCCGAATTTATTAAAGTTTCGCAAACCAATTGGATTGGACGAAGCGAAGGCGCAACGGTCACATTCAAAACGGAAGCGGGCGACCCGATTGAAATTTTTACCACCCGCCCCGATACCCTATGGGGCGCGACGTTTATGGTCATGTCGCCAGAACATCCCTTAGTGGAAAAAGTCACCACGCCTGAAAATAAACAAGCCGTAAGCGAGTATCAGGCTCAGGCGGCGAAACAGACCGACATCCAGCGCGAAGCGAAAGATAAAGAGAAAACGGGAGTCTTCACGGGCGGGTACGCTATCAACCCAGTGAACGATGAAAGAATCCCAATCTGGGTTGCAGATTATGTTTTGATGTCTTACGGCACGGGCGCGATTATGGCTGTGCCTGCTCATGACCAACGCGACTTTGAGTTTGCGAGAAAATTTGGCTTAAAAATTACGCCAGTAATTCAACCCGAAGGCGCAGAACTGAACGGCGAAACGATGGAACACGCCCACGAACATGAAGGCGTGATGATTAATTCTGGTCAATTCAACGGCACAAAAGCGACCAACGATAAAGGTTTGAAGAACCCCGCTATCAAAGCGGTGATTGAGTATTTGGAAGAAAAAGGAATTGGCAAACGCGATGTTAATTATCGTTATCGCGATTGGTTGATTTCACGTCAGCGATTTTGGGGGGCGCCGATTCCGATGGTGTATTGCGAAACGCACGGTTGGAATCCTGTGCCTGATGAACAGTTGCCCGTGCTATTGCCAGAGGACATTACAGAATGGAAGCCGACGGGCGAATCGCCGTTGAAGTTTCACCCGACATGGAAAGACGCCGTATGCCCCGTGTGCGGCGAATATGCCGTGCGCGAAACGGACACAATGGATACGTTTATGTGTTCATCATGGTATCACTTGCGCTACTTAAGCCCGAATTATGATAAAGCGCCGTTCGACGAATCCGAATATAACTATTGGATGCCCGTGGATACATACACCGGCGGAAGCGAACACGCCACCATGCACTTGTTGTATTTCCGCTTTTTCCATAAAGCCTTGCGCGATATGGGCATCACCGAAGGCGGCGAGCCGGCTATTCAATTACGCAATCAGGGCATGGTGTTGGCGGAAGATAACAGCAAAATGTCTAAAAGCAAAGGCAATGTAGTGGCGCCTGATTTGTTGGTGCAAAAATATGGCGCAGATACCGTGCGCGCTTATTTGATGTTCTTTGCGCGTTGGCAACAGGGCGCGCCGTGGGATTCAAATGGCATTGAAGGAACGGCGCGCTGGATGCGCCGCGTGTGGACGTTATTCACCGACGCCGCCTCAAACTCAGGGGCAGCCGCTTCTGCCGACGTGAAAAAGAATCTACGCCGACGCGTTCACCAAACCTTGAAGCGCGTTACGCGCGATTTTGAAAACTTTGAGTTCAACACCATTATTTCCTCGTTGATGGAGTTGTTGAACGAAATGTATAAAGCCCGCGAAGCAGGCGCCGAAAACACCCCCGAATGGGAAGAAGCGAAAGAAATCTACTTAAAAATGTTAGCGCCGGTCGCCCCGCACATTGCCGAAGAATTATGGACTCATCATCTGGGTAAACCGTATTCAATTCATCAACAAAAATGGGCAACGGTAGATGAAGCCGCCGCCAAAGAAGACACAATTGAAATCCCCGTGCAAGTGAACGGCAAAGTGCGCGATAAAGTCATCGTCTCTGCCGACGCCAGCGAAGATGAAATTAAACGCGCGGCTTTGGCTTCCGACTTGGTTCAAAAATATTTAGACGGCAAAGAACCAAAGAAAGTGATTGTGGCAAAAGGTCGACTGGTGAGCGTGGTGGTTTAGCGGTTTGATAGTTGAAGCCTTTGAGAGTTAAAAAACTTTCAGAGGCTTTTTTATATGCGGTATACTAACTCCTCATTATGAAAGCGTTTTTTCAGCGCCCTACCAAATTAATTCTCAAAGACTTGTTCATAAGCGTTTTCGTTGTATTGATTATTATTGGCATTATTAGGCTGACTTTAGCGTATTTTGAAGCCGAGCCTAATGAAATGACGCTGGGTAATTGCGCCTTAGAAAACTGCGAAATTCCTTTCGCAATAAACAATATTAACCATTTTTATATCTCGTCAAAAGGTCAAGATAACCCAACCTGCGATTTGAATAATCCGTGCTTAACTTTTGCACAAGCCGAAGCGTTAGCCCAACCGGGCGATACAATTTACCTCACCGGCTCGCTAGAAGCAATCACCATCGCCAAATCAGGTCAGCCCAATGCGCCCATTACCATTCAAGGCGACAACGCCATCTTAAAAGGATTAACCATTAATGGCGATTATATTCACGTCTATAACATAGAAGTAGTTGGCTCAGATTCGCACGGTATATTAGTGCAAAGCAAACACGTCCTCGTTCAAGACTCAATCGTCCGTAATTCAGTCACCGAAAACGGCGAAAATGGTCAATGCGGTATGGGTGAAGAAGTTCGCTGGGGAAGCGGCTTAAAGATTCGCGTCGGCGCAGAAGACGTTATCTTACGCGGCAATCAAGTGTTTAATAATTGCGGCGAAGGCATCGCCATCACGCGCGGCGCGCGCATTTTGCTAGAAGAGAATATCGTAGGCAGCAATTACAGCGTGGGCATTTATATAGATAATTCTTATGATGTTATCGCCCAAAATAACGCCGTTACCTGCGACGATACCTACCTGCGCAACGGCAACCGCATGTCGGGCATTGTTGTGGCAGGCGAATTATATAGCGACGGCAACTGGGGGATGCAAGTGCATGATATTAAAATCCTTAACAATCGCGTTGACGGATGCTACACCAACTACTCAGCATGGGAAACGGATGACGAAAGCCCAATTCGCAACCTCCTCATTGACGGCAATATTTCCCTCAACGCCGTAAGATATAGCATTGATATAGACGCGCTTGGCGCAGACATTGTCGTGAGCAATAATATCATTGATAAACCCGTTCATTACAATGCCGAAGACCCAGGCGTAACGGTCGTCAACAACCAAATCATAGAGACACCCCCCTAATGCCCCACGTTCAGTTCTTCGTCACCTGTTTAACCGATTCATTCTTCCCGCAAACAGGCAAAGCCGTCGTCAACATTCTCCATCGCCTCGGCGTTGACGTAGCGTTCGCCCGCGAGCAAACTTGTTGCGGGCAACCGCAGTTCAATGCAGGGTTAAGAAAAGACGCGCGCGCCGTTGCGGAACACACCATAAAAGTTTTTGAAAACACAACAGGCGATATTGTCACGCCGTCTGGGTCATGCGCGCATCACTTCAGGCATCATTATTTAGAACTATTTGAAAGCGACTCCGTTTGGCTTCCGCGAGCAAAAGCGTTAGCAAACAGAGTTTATGAATTTACAGAATATCTTGTGGATAGATTAAATGTCACCGATGTTGGCGCAAAATGGGATGGGATATTAACCTATCATCCGTCCTGCCATACCTTGCGCGGCATGAATATTGATAAACAACCTCGCGCATTATTACAAAACGTTAAAGGCGCAACTCTCGTTGAACTACCCAACGCCCATGAGTGTTGCGGATTTGGCGGCATTATGTCTGTGGAGCACCCCGAACTTTCAGCGGAATGGTTGAAGCGAAAAATAAAAAACTTGGATGAAACTCAGTCGCCAACTTTGGTTGTGACCGATGCGGGTTGCCTTATGCACATTGCGGGTGGATTAAATCGCCAAAAGAAAAAGCAAAGAGCGCTTCACATTGCTGAAATTCTAAATAATCAATGACAAACTTCTTCCGCGAACGAATCAAAGAATCAATCAATAATTCAAATCTACAAACGGCGTTAGATAACAACACCGAGCGCCGCCTACGAGGGCGCGCCCTTGCTTTTGAATCTATCCCCGATTGGCGAGAACGAAGGCAACGCGCGCACAACATCCGCGCCGATGTGATTGATAATCTGGATGAATATCTAAATCAATTTATCAAGAAGAATGAAGCGAATGGAGTTATCGTTCATCGCGCAAAAGATTCAAAAGAAGCGATTCAAATTGTTTTACAAGTCGTCAATTCTTTACCACAAAGGACACAAAGAGCGCAAAGTGAAGAGCAAGAAACCTTCGTGCCCCTTAGTGACCTTAGTGGTGAAAAGGTTTTAATTGCCAAATCAAAATCAATGGTGACAGAAGAAATTGAACTCAATCGCGCCCTTGAAAAAGAAAATATCAAAGTCATTGAAACCGATTTAGGCGAATTCATCGTTCAACTTCGCAAAGAAAGACCGAGTCACATCATCACTCCTGCGGCGCACCTCAAAAAAGAACAAGTGGCGCAACTCTTTCACGAAAAATTAAATATCGAATACACAGAAGATATTCCCACATTAACCGCCACCGCCAGAAAAATTTTGCGCAAAGTTTTCCTCACAGCCGATGTTGGAATTAGCGGCGTAAATTTTGGCGTAGCAGAAACTGGAAATATTTGCGTCGTTTCAAACGAAGGCAATGCGCGCATGGTCGCCACAATTCCACCGGTTCATATCGCGCTCATGGGCATGGAACGCATCGTCCCAAATCTTGATGACCTTTCGCTTTTCATTTCATTGCTCGCGCGTTCTGCAACGGGTCAAAAAATTTCTGTTTACACCCAACTCCTTCGCAAGCCGCTTCCCCATCAAACCCGTCACATCATTATTCTTGACAATGGACGTTCGCGTTTGCGAAATTCGCCGCTCAAAGAATCGCTGTATTGTATTCGTTGCGGAGCCTGCCTAAACGCTTGCCCCGTATTTCGTGAACTCAGCGGTCATGCTTATATCGGAAAAGATAAAACCATTGCGCCATATCCCGGACCCATTGGTTCGGTCATTTCGCCGGGGCTGATGGGTGAAAATTTTATTCATCTCGCGCAAGCCTCGTCATTGTGTGGTGCGTGTAAAGATGCCTGCCCTGTGGATATTGATTTGCCAAAAATGTTGACTCGTGTAAGAGCAGGTCAAAGCCCGACGATAGACCGTAGACCGCAGACTGAAGGCGCAGGATTAAATTGGATAACAAAATTGTTTTTGAAGATATACACCCGCCTCTCCACCCGCCCCAAGTTGTTTGCATTTTCTCAGGCATTCGCCTCGCTTTTGACCTTTCTCCTCTCCCCATTCTCGCCGTGGATTCATCTGCCCGCTTTCACAGGCTGGGGATATAGCAAAGATTTTCCGAGATTTGCTTCTAAGTCATTTCGCTCGCAATTTATTTCAACACAAATAAAAAATATCGAAACAAAATCAATTAAACAAAATGTTCCTGATTCACCAATTCCCACAATACCGATTCCCGATTCCCTAATAAACCAATTTACCAAAGAATTATCCGCCGTCAGCGGAAATGCATATCAAACAAAAAATGCGCAACAAGATGTTATCAATTTTATAAAATCGAAAAACATCAATAAAATCATGCTTGAACCAAACACATTAGACGAATCGCTTTTGCAAAAAGCAAACATTGATTTCACTTATGAGCATGACCCGCAAATCCGTTTGGGCGTGACAAATGCTTTGGCTGGGCTGGCAGATACAGGGTCAGCGCTTGAAGCGGATGAAGCGTTACATCCATCTTTACTGCCAGAGATTCATATCGTGATTCTGAAATCAAAAGATATTGTGCCATCCTTGCCAGATGCGATTCATTTGGTGGAAGATAAAAATGCGGCGGTGTTTATTACGGGACCGTCGCGCACGGCGGATATTGAAATGACGTTGACGATTGGCGTGCATGGACCGAAGGAATTGCATGTCTTCGTTGACGTATCAAATTCGGGGTGATACAATCTCGCCCGCTTGCCCCTATCGTCTAGTGGCCTAGGACGAAGCCCTCTCAAGGCTTAAACCGGGATTCGAATTCCCGTAGGGGCACTTAATACTTAATAAAAAAATGACAGTCACTTTTAAAGTGACTGTCATTTTTAATCTATGGAGGCGGACCACCCGCAGGCACACACGCCAATTGACTTGTATTCGGCGGAATCATACAAGTACCGGTCATATTCCCAACCGAACAACTTGCCCCTTGAGATAATCCAGCGCAGGCGTTAATCGCTTCTTGCGGCGGTTGCTGACCTTGCCCAGTTTGCCCGCCTTGATTTTGTCCGCCTTGTTGCGGTTGTTCTGTCTGTCCTTGCCCGCCCAATGCGGCGCGAACGGCAGGAACGCCTTTGAAGCAACCCACCGTGTATGGAAACTCGCGCGTGGCGTGGTAATGATACATTTCCACCATCCCGCCATCCCACTCAACCCAACCGACATGCCCATGACATTCATCTAAATCTTCATTCGTTACTTCTTTGCCGTCTTCATCGTAATATCCATAAATGCCAAAGCCGTCAAAGGCATATCCCATTAATGCCGAATGCCCCGTTTCATTATCAGGCAGGCAATCGCTCAAAGCGTGATAATGATACACGCCAGAGATTTGCGGGTGACCATCGCATTCATCTTGCACTTCATGCACTTGAGCGTCGCGCCCAAGCGCATCAAAAGCGTTGAATAAAACCACGCCTGAAAGCATTATGCCAACTTCGCCGCCAATACAAGTCGGCTGTGCGGCAATCGTTGGGTTGGCGGGCAAAGTTAATGTAATATTTTGTTCGCTTATTGAATTTGGGTTTCTATCATAGGTGTAAGCGTCATCGCTTGGCGAAATCGGATAATTCCCCGTTGTATGGTCTGGCAAACCATTTCCAGTTAACACACGCTGGTCACCTTGAATTGAAATGCTAAAACTATGGGGCCATGAAACAGAACCATCCACCACCGCTTTCATCAAAGCGTTCCATGTACCGTCGCCGTTAATCCAAGCGCCGGGCGCGCCGATAGCGCCTTGCCCGCTAAAATTTGTTTGACAAGAAAATACATAACCCACTTGCGGCGTTGTGGAATATTTTCCATCGCCAATTTCTAAGCGGGTTGCATCTACATCGGAAGTGTGGGGCGCGTTTGAATGGGAATGCGGTTCTTCGTCGGTATGTGTATGGTCGCCAGTAGGCTGTGTGGGTTGGCTTGAATCTGTTTGCGGCGGAGGGAATGTATTGGGCGGCAAAACAGGTGGAGGGGAGGGCGGCGAAGCGCAAGAAGTCAGTAAAAAGCTAATCGTTAATAAACCAAATATTTTTTTCATATCATTCTCCTTCCCTTGATTGTACGTTTATAAAAACGATGCACAAGCGCTTAAAATCATCGCCGCCCATGACATTTGTCATGATTTATCGATTCATGTCCCAAATGATTCGTAAGCCTTCTAGCGTGAGCCAAGGAGAAATAATATGAATGACTTTTGTTTCTTTGGCGATGAGCTCTGCCAACCCGCCTGTGGCGACAACTTTCATATCGCTTCCTAACTCTGATTTGAACCTGTTGACCATACCCTCGACCATGCTCACATACCCAAACAGCAACCCCGCTTGCATGGCATGGACGGTGTTTTTCCCAATGACAGAGGGCGGCGTTTGCAAATCAATGCGCGGAAGTTTTGCCGCGCGGGTGTACAGCGCCTCTGCCGCGAGGTTGATTCCAGCCGTGATGGCGCCGCCTAAGTATTCGCCGTCTTTTGTAATGGCGTTGAATGTGGTTGCCGTTCCAAAATCAACCACACAGGCGGGTCCGCCGTAGAGTTTCATTACCGCCACAGCGTCGCAGACTCTATCTGCTCCAACGGCGCGCGGGTCTTCATATCGAATTTTGATTCCTGTTTTTATGCCTGCATCTACAACCAGCGGTTTTTGTTTCAAATATTCTTCGCATGCTTGAATGACTCTTCCAGTCAACGGCGGCACAACGGATGCCAGTGAAATTCCAGTAATATCTTTAACGGTTTTGCCTGCATTTTGCAACAGACCTAAAAATTGCAAGCCGTATTCATCGGGCATACGGTTATGGTCGGTGGCTAAGCGCCAGTGCGCGCCGAGTTTATCGCCTTCGTATAAGCCGAGCGTTAAGTTTGTGTTGCCAATGTCAATAACGAGGAGCATCAAATTAATCCAAAAGTTTGGAGAGGATTTCTTGCGGTACGTTGTTACGAAGTTCAGGATAAGATTCGAGAATGCGAGCAATATCCGCCAAGTCTTTTTGCTTTTTACTGCCTCTTCGTTCAAAGTCGGAGACTGCCCAAATTTTGCCTTGCAGTACATCTTCAAGGCTAGCCACCGGCAAGCTCATACCTAAAATGTTTCTGACGCTTGCATTTTGAAGAAACGCCCCGTAACGCGCATCGGTTTGGATTTGCACGCGCACATCCGAGTTTGGGATGGAAACATTGAGGCTATGTGGAAAAGATTTCACTGAAAACTTTTTTTCCAGCAATGCTTTTACAGTTTCAATTTGATTAATGGCTACTACTAAGTCTAAATCCAAACTCACGAGCGGCTCCACATAAGCATTGACCGCTTGCCCACCAATAACACAAAACTCAATTTCATGTTCCCGAAGAAATGAAATTAAGCTTTCAAGCAGGTTTGAATAATCCATAGTAACTGTTTTCCAAAATTCTAGAGCTTGCATAGTTAACTCGCTTTATTTATTCTACCATGCAGTTATAAAACTTTTGCTTCTACAGTTTTGTATAAAACGGAGCAATTGCCTTAAGGATAGAAAATATAAAATTCAAGTTATTCATCGCAATCACAAAGACAATTAAACTCAAACCAATTTGAAGCCAAGTTTTTTCTGCAAATTCGGATAAAGACAAAGCGATGAAAAGAATCAGCGCATACATCCAATAGGGCGCGTAAAGAAAAAGCTCTGTGCCGTAGAATAAGTGCATGAGGAAATTAAATCCCAATGCGCCAAGTAATCCGAGCATGAGTGGAAGATGTTTTGAAGTGCGGATATTTTTTATAAAAGATAAAAACGAACCTGCCAGCAATATCAGCCATAATATCAATGGGATATTTGCTATTGCTTTGTATGAAGCAAGCGCATGGGTGCGGATGTCGAACGTTTTCAGGTCAATGGTGGGGAAAGGCGGTTTTTCGGAGATAACTTCTAAAACATCTGGGGCAACAACGCCATACAAAGCCATTGTCCGCGCTGTGACTTGGAATTTTTCAACAAAGTTGGATTCGGGTTCTTCGCCCACTACTTTGATAAACCCAAACTCAAAGGCAATATCTTTAGGATTAAAGAAAAAAGTGATGGATTTTGGATATAGAAAATTTGTGAGTAAAGTCAACAAAATTCCAAACACGAAGACATAAACACAAAACAAAATCAAACGGCGGAAATTAAATTTATTGAAGAATAATCCAATTACGCCTTGAGCAATATTGGTAATGGTGATTCCAAAGAGAAGTAACCCTGCAGGGACAAGGATATAAAAACGATTTTCTTTCGCTTGAATTAATAAGAAGAAAAAAATTAATGAAGCCGCGCCGAAGATGTAGTTCTCGGTCAATGAGCCGAATAGCAAATGAGAAGCGCTAAAGCCCAATAGCATGGCAAAAAGAAACGCATAGGTTTTTGATTCGACAGCGCGTTTGATGAATAAGTAAGCCATGAAAACGCATAACCCCGCAGCGGCTGAAACGACAAGCATTGCTCCAAGCGGATAATGTTCACCCATCCAAAAAGAGACCATCCGCATGAGCGGGCGAATGATGATTAGACTCAATGGGTGCACAGCCCGATTAATCGGGGCGCTTTCTGGGCTGGCGAGGATTTCCATCCAAGGACCTGCATCGGCTTCAAAGAGGACGACGTTGTGACTCAAGGCGGGATGATTGAATGCGCGGGCAAGAATTAAATGAATTAAGAAGAATATTCCGCCCAAATAAATTCCCAGTCCGTTTTTGATTTCAACATTTATTTTTTGCGCTAAAAAGTAACTGATAACCCCAGAAACAAGCGCAGTGAGAATAAATATCCAAAGATATTGTTGCGGAATAGAAATATATTCCCATACAAACATTTCAGGGAATTGGAGGCAGATATACATTGCCGCAATAAAGAAAATGGGAAAAGATAAAACAAGCGGGGCGCGTTGCCAAAATGACAAAGATGCATTTGGCAACGCTAGGTAAATTAAAAGATTAGCGATTGTCATTGAGATTAAAGTTGCAATGACAATCGCTAAGATTGAATTAAGAACTGGGTTTAGGAATCCGATAATGATGTAGGCAAAACATAAACTAATTAAGAAACTTACCAGAAAATGTGAGATAGAATGTTTTGCCATGTTTGGGTTAAGAATTAAGTTGAAGTATCAGAAACAAGTATAAATCAAGAAAGGGGCGGCTTCACATCGCCGAGGACGGCAATGTGAGCATCTATCATTTTATTCTTTCACATTGACAATGATTTCGGAAACTAAATCATAACGATGGAATTGCGGCATCATGTAAATTCCGCTTGCCCAAGATTTGATTTCTTGAATCAAATCCACAGCGAGTTCAACGCCTACTTTGGCGGCGCCTTCGCCAGCGGCTTCGATTCGTTGGAGCGTTTCGTCTGGAATGAAAACGCCCGGCACTTCGTTATGCAAAAAGTTGGCGTGCTTGGCGCTAACCAACGGAAGAATGCCCGCCAGAATCGGTTTATCCAGTTTGCCGTGCTTGGCTTCGTAGGCTTCAATCAGTTTTGGTCCGTCGTCTTTTCGATAAATGGGTTGGGTTAAGAAGAAATCGGCGCCCGCTTTAATTTTGCGGTGGAGATTTTTCACTTCGGTATCCATATCTTGCGGGCAAAGGTTCAACGCCGCGCCGACAAAAAAATTGGTGGGCTGACCAATGCTTGCGCCAGAATGGTCAACGCCCATGTTGAAACCTTGCTTAATTAATTTTATTAAGCCCGAAGGCACTAAATCATAATTATCCGCCGCTTCGGGGTAATCGCCAATCGAAGTTGGGTCGCCCATGACGACAAAAATATTGCGAATGCCAAGCGCATGGGCGGCGAGTAAATCGCCTTGCACGCGCAACAAATTTCTTCCGCGTGTTGGAAAATGCAAAGTGGTTTCTACGCCAATTTGACGCTGCACTAAATCACACACCGCCCAAGCCGACATTCTCATGCGCGCCATCGGCGTATCGGCGACGTTGATTACATCTGCGCCCGAATCAAACAGCAAGGAAGCGCCCGCTAAGAGTTTATGCGTTGAAAGCCCGCGCGGCGGGTCCATCTCGACACAAATAGAAAATTTTTGATTAGCAAGTTTTTGCGCCAGTTGAGTCGGTTGTTGCGCGGGTTCACTGGCTATTTCATCTTCGGGCAATATAGCAATTTCGGCAGTAGATTGGCGCGCGGAAGATTCTAAAGTTTTTTTCATTGCGGCAATGTGTTGCGGGGTCGTTCCGCAACAACCGCCCACAATGTTCGCGCCCGCTTCACGAAACAATAAAGCGTATTCGCCAAAATATTCGGCATCGGCGGGGTACATAATTCTTCCGCTCACTTGTTCGGGCCAACCGGCGTTTGGCTTCACCCAAAATTTTTCGTTGGGCGCGGCGTGTTTCATTTGTTTCAAAATGCGTAACAATTGCGAAGGTCCGCCAGAACAATTGACGCCAATCACATCGGCGCCCGCTTCGGCGATTCGTTTTGCCACTTTAGCGGGGTCGTCGCCGAGCAAGGTTCTATCGTCGCGGGTAAACGTCACTGAGGCAATTACGGGCAACCGACAAACGTCTCTTGCGGCTTTGATGGCTTCTTGCACTTCATATAAATCGCTGAAGGTTTCGATGACGATTAAATCCGCCCCGGCTTTGGCTAAGGCTTGAATTTGCTCCGCAAACGCTTCTCGCGCCTCCTCTAACTTGACTCTGCCATAGGGGGCGATTCGCACTCCCAACGGACCGACATCGCCCGCAATCAACACATCTTTGAAAGAGGCGGCAACCACACGTTTTGCCAATTCCACGCCTGCGCGATTGATTTCGGCTAAATCGTTTTGCAAGCCATGTTTGCTTAATTTATATCGGTTGGCGCTAAACGTGTTAGTGATAATCAATTCCGCGCCCGCTTCAATATAAGCGCGATGAATGTCCGCAACGGCGGCGGGGTTGGTTAAGTTTAATTCGTCAAACGATTTGTCAAAGCCTATGCCGCGCGCATGAAGCATCGTGCCCATGGCGCCGTCGGCGAGTAAGGTTTTTTGTGAAAGGGTTTCAAGTAGGTTCATGTTTTCTCTTTTCAAGGTTTCTTAATCACGGTCAATATAGCGTCGCCGCGTTTAATTTCATAAACAACTTCCGCATCAGGGTACGATTTTTTATCTAAATCGTATCGCGTGGTTGAAACGACATATTCATAACTATCCGCGCGTTCAATTTCGCCCGATGAATAAATTTTCAAATCTTCTCTGGCAAATAATGCAAATAACTGCGCGGGACCTTCCACCCAAATATTCGCATTGGGCGAGGCTACGGCATTTACATACTCAGCCGCTTCACGATACGAAGTCGCCCAATAATCATTTTCAAACCGTTCGCTGGCATCGCCCGCAAACGTATTGTAATAAATATATTCGTATGGATGCAAACGAAGAATCCCTAAAAGATTTGGGATTAAACATACAACAATCAACGCGGTTTGCCATTTAACATTTTTTATTTTTTCAAACGCAGCGCCCGCCATCAAAAAGATGGGCGGAACGAGAAATAAAATTTGTCTAAAGTTATCGTATAAAGCGATTTTGAAAACAATGAAAGCCAGAAATGGAATAAGAAACCAAATCTTAAATAATTCGAATACCTCACGCTTCGTTTCTTGACCTCGAACTGCCAGCACAACCCCAACAATAACCAACGCCCAAACCGCCTCGCTGAATTGAAACCCGAATAAAACAGGCAGGTAGGAATAAGGTAAATCAGTGATTGGGTAGCTTGCGCCGTTGAATAAGACGGTTCCAGTCCATGGGTAGAGCGACATCTCTCTGAAACTTTCTACAAAATGAGCGATTGGATTCATCCACAAGTAGGGCCAGGTTAGGTAAGTGAAGATAAGAGAGAGAATCGCATAGATTGTTAATGGAAGAACGGCTTGCTTTCCTTTTGTTCGTAATTGGTACATGGTAATTAGTAAGCCAGCAAACGGACCGAGAATTCTTGTTGAAGTTGCAAACCCAAGAAAAAAAGCGGCGGGAAAAATGATGAGAATTATTTTTAGTATGTTGGGCTGGAGGCGATAGAAAAGGAAAAGTAAGAATAAGGAAGACAGAAGAAAGAAAATTGTGCGAATTTGTAAAAATAAAAGAAAATATCTTTGTGTGTAAACATCCGCTGAAACGCCAGAGATGTTTTTTGCAATTAATGAAATGAGGTTTGTGTTGCCTGCCTGAGCGGACATGACAAGCGCAGCGACATAGTCGTGAATGGCTTGGGTGAAGATGAAAAGCCCAAAAACAGAAACAAGCCAAAACGTAGTTAGAAGCGCGAGGGGTTTATCAAGTTTTAGATTTGAGTCAATCGAGTCAAAGGCTTTGAATCCGACTGCAATTGAAATCAAAAACAGCGAAAGGAACGGCGTATCTTTGGGGTTGATGAAAGCGTGTCCCCATAAAAGCGGTTGCGTTACAAAAAGTAAAGTTGCGCCCAGCGCGGCGGTTTGATTCAGCCAGCGTTTTGCAATGGAATAAAAAGCCCAAGCGCCAAAAAAATATGTGATGAAGTAAATCAGATGACGAATATCCGAAATATGAAATGAAGTTTTGATATTTTGTGCGAGCCATTCAACAAGCATCACATACGCAGGACCATAAAACGCTAAATCATCGCGCGTTAAATTAACCGCGCCCGCTTCGCGCCATGTTGAATACGCATTAAGCGATTTGATTGCATACTTTTGCAGAGAATCTTCATCCCAACTTTGGCCGTAATCGTCAAAGGTTAATAAACCTGCAAGCAAAATGGTTAAGAAAATAAATGCGGGGATAAATTTCTTCATTGAATCTTTAGAAGGGTGCGTTGCGCTTTCACTGGGTAAAGCGCAACGCGCTCATTACTTGGGTAAACTTTGTCGGCTCATTATTTTTTGATGTAACAAATACTAGCCATAAAATCATTAAGGGAGCCGCTAAACGCCCGTAAGACCACGGAAAAAAATCGAACGACGGTAAAACAAATTCAAGGAAATATGCAAAAGCGAATAACAGCCAGTGATTTGGGTTATCAATTCGTTTGAATAAAAGCAAAAACGATAATGTGACGAACATGCCGTGATGGTCCCAAACGATGGGCGAGGCGAGAGTCATAAATATAAACAAGGAAGGAACTGCATTGAGAATTTTATTTTCTTGCGAAAAAGATTTTTGTTGAATATTTTTGGCCATGACGAAAAGCGCAGCAACGAGCAACAACGCTTTTAGAATTAAAACCATGACGCGAGTTTGTTCAATTTGTATTCCAAAGAACGGGTTCAAAAAGCGCAAGAACGAATCGAAAGAAGTATCGTGAAAGTTTGTATCGGGGATTTGAGTTAACAAAAAGGCGTTATTGACATAATCAAAATATGGCTGCGTTCCGTTCATGGCAATTGGAAATAATCCAATTAAAAGAAATGAAACCGCAAACCACACAAGCCATTTCCAATTAAATTCGAGTAAAAAAGCTAAGACCAAAACCGCAGGCGATGTTTTGAGATGCACCGCCAACGCGAGCGTGAGAGCCGAAAGAAAATTATTTTTTGGATAAGCGAGCAGGCTAAGGAGAATCAAATCCATGACGAGCAGGTTCACTTGCACAAAGCCTAAGGTTCTGAGAAGCGGCGTGTTGATAAGCAAAAATAAAATCGTTATCCCAGTTGCAAGGCAATGGGGAAAGTTGTAACGACTCAACATTTTGATAAGTAGAAAATAAAAAGCGGACAGAGCGATGATATTGAGATCCCAGAGGGTAACTAATACTCCCGAATCGCCTAATGGAACTAAAAATTGTAAAAGCGCCGCCCAAAGCGGGAGATATACATAGGTGTCGGGCAGGGGGTGTCCATTGGCTAAAGCGGCGGCGGCTTCGAGATAATAATGATAGTCGCCATAGCGGAAGCGCTCGCGGAATACGTTTAAGTAAAGAAACAGGATGAGAAAAAAGCCCGCCGTACTCAAGGCATTGTCTTTGTTGATTTTTTCATTAGCAAGCAAATAAAACAACGCGCCAAACAAAACCCATGTTATAGAAGTGGCCGCGAGGGTGATAGATAAATCGGACAGGGGCCATTGTTGGATGAAGAAGTTAATGCCATCTATTCCGTTGCGGAGATAGATGGCGATTAAACTTGCAGCGACCAAAATAGTTATTGCCAACCAAATTTGAAAAGCGCGATGTAAATATTGTTTCATCAATCTATTTTATTTCATTAATTGTTCAACGCGACTCTCGCCCACTGAGTAATATTTCGCCTGTGGGTGGTGAACAATAATCGCCGCAGTAGATTGCTCGGGAATCAATTGACCTGAGACAGATAAACTCATTCCCATCTCGGTTTCAACAGCGGGCAAAAGTTTGAAGACTTTGAAATGGTCTTCCAATTCAGGGATGGCAGGATAGCCCCATGAATATCGTTTGCCTTGCGTTTCGCCGATGCCTAATTCACGGCGGATATGTTCATGTAAATAATTGGCGGTCGCTTCGGCGGCTTGAACGGCAAGCCCATGCGTGAAGTACGCTTCGGTGTAATCGTGCGCGTTTTGTAGTTTATCAAATTTATCGCTCGCCTCTTGACCAACAGTGACCACTTGTAAAGCCACCACGTCCATGACGCCTGAGTCTGTTGAGGCGTAATAATCCGCCAAGCATAAGTGGTCGTCATATGGTTGGCGCGGGAAGGCGAAGCGCGTCAATTCTTTTGTACCTGCGGCGTCTTCATAGATAATTAAATCATCGCCGTCGGCTTGACAAGCAAAATATCCATACACGCCTTGCGGTTTGAGCCATTTGAAACGCAGAGCGTCTTTAGTCATCGCTTCAAGCCGCGCATCGAAATCTTTTTTCATCTTCTCCCACGCTTCGCCGTGCGTATTCTTTGCGCCCCAAGACAAACGATATAACTCGTTGATGTTGAGATGCTTCAAGACAATTTCAAGCGGCATATCTTTCACAATGCGTTGACCTAATTTTTCCGGTACCGCAATTGGTTTAGGAACAATGGCTGACCGCTGACTGCTGACTGCCGATTGCTCTTTTTGCGAAGCGCGTCCTAACTCCATTTCCGATTCTTTGCGAATTTTTGTCAGCAATTCAGGGCGTTTGGAATTGTCAATCAAGACGTCCATCGTTTCTAACCCTTCAAACGCATCTTTACAATAAAAGACGCCCGCTTCATAAAATTCTTGATTAGATTCCGTTTGAAGGATTCTTCGCCCAAATCTGCGGTTAATGGCCGCGCCTCCAATGAGGACGGGGAAACTGAGTTTACGCCTATGCAGTTCATTGACTATCAACGGCATTTGCTTGGAGGTGGAAACAAGCAAGGCAGATAAACCAATGGCAGTAGCGTTAACTTCTACCGCTTTGGAGATAATCGTTTCGGCTGGCACTTGTTTCCCCAAATCCACAACAGTATAGCCATTGTTGGCGAGAATGGTTTTGACCAGATTCTTTCCAATATCATGCACATCGCCATAGACGGTGGCAATGACAACCGTGCCCTTTGTGACGCCTTCCATTTTTTCGAGATAATTTTCGAGATGAGCGACCGCTTTTTTCATCACCTCGGCGGATTGCAAAACGAATGGCAGAATCAATTCACCTGCGCCGAATTTGTCGCCGACTTCTTTCATAGCGGGGAGCAACACATTATTTAATGTATGCACTGCAACTTCATGTTTTGTTGCCTTCATCCCCAACCCCTCTCCCGTTGGAGAGGGTAAAACGCCGCGATTAATAATCTCGTCAATATCCGCTTCAACGCCGTCTTTGAAGCGATGCAAAATTTTCCAGTGTAAGCGTTCTTCCGGCGTCATGCCTGCGGTTGGGTCGGCGGCGCTGGCGCTGGAAACTTGCACATTTTCAAAATGGGCGATAAACCTTTGCAAGGCGTCTTCGCGGCGGTTGAAAATTAAGTCTTCGCAAAGGTCGCGTTCTTCTTGGTCAATTTCAGCGTAGGGTTTTACATGCGCCGCGTTGACAATCGCCATATCTAACCCGGCTTGCACGCAGTGATATAGCATCACTGAATTCAAAGCGGGTCTGGCTTGTGGAGCAAAACCAAACGATAAATTACTCACGCCTAAAGAAGTCATTACGCCTGGAAGTTTTTCTTCAATCAGACGGATACCTTCGATGGTTTCTTTGGCAGAATTAACAAACTCCGCGTCGCCAGTCGCTAAGGTGAAGGTTAAATCGTCAAAGACTAAATCTTCGGGTCGGAGCCCATGGTCGTTGACGGCGATGTCGTAAATGCGTTTGGCAACTTCATATTTGCGTTGAGCGGTTTTTGCCATGCCGTTTTCGTCAATGGTTAAGCAGATGACGGCGGCGTTATATTTTTTGGCAAGCGCAAACACTTTATCGGCTTTTTCGCGCCCGGCTTCGAGATGGGTGGAGTTAATCAAACAACGCCCGGGCGCGGTTTGCAATGCAACTTCGATAACGTCTAATTCGGTTGAGTCAATCACTAAGGGAACATCTACGCCCATTTGTAATTTCTTGACGACCTTGCGCATCAATTCGGCTTCGTCGGCGCGTTCAGTCACGGCGCAAGAAATATCTAAGGCATGCGCGCCGCCAGCCACTTGGTCGCGGGCAATATCTAAAATGCCGTCGTAATCTTCTTCGAGCAAGAGTTTTTTGAATTTGCGCGAGCCTTGCGCGTTGCATCGTTCGCCAATTAATGTGGGCGCAGGGTCTTGGCGCATGTCTAATGCCGACATAGCAGAAGCAAGCCGAGGCGTGAAGCGACGCGGCGAATCGGAAGCCGGTAATTGATAATTGGCAAGTTTATCCACCAGAAGTTTGAGATGCGCGGGAGTCGTTCCACAACATCCGCCGACCACACGAACGTTATGTTTGGTTACAAATTCAAACATATCGTTTGCGTATGGCTCAGGCTCAAGCGGATAGACTGCTTGACCATCTACATTTAATGGAAGACCAGCATTTGGAATACATGAAACGGGCAGGGTTGCATTTTCACCAAGAAAACGAATCGGTTCGCGCATGTGTTCAGGACCCGTTGAACAATTGAGACCGATGACATCAATGCCCATGCCTTCAAGAATCGTAAGCGCGGCATTGATATCAGTTCCAAGCAACATACGCCCTGTTGTATCCAACGTGACTTGCGCTTGAATGGGTAAATACATTTGTGTTTTTTCAAAGGCTTGATGAATGCCCGTGATAGCGGCTTTGACTTCGAGAATATCTTGCGATGTTTCGATTAATAAAACGTCCACGCCGCCTCTTATTAGACCTTCAGCCTGTTCGCTGAACACGTCAATTAATTCATCGTATGTGACGTTTGAAAGTTCGGGGTCATTGGTGGATGGCAATTTGCCTGAAGGTCCAATAGAGCCAGCCACGAATCTTTTTTGACCGTAGACCGCTGACCGTTGACCGTCCGCCGTCTGCGGTCTGTTGTCTGCGGTCGAATACTCATCAGCCAATCTTCTTGCTAATTGCGCCGCCGCCATGTTAATTTCAATGATTCTGTCTTGCAAACCATATTCTTGCATCGTCAAACGATTCGAGCGGAATGTATCTGTTTCAAGAACATCCACACCCACTTCAAGAAATGAACGATGGACTTTTTCTACAGCCTCAGGATACGAAATGACGAGATAGTCATTACATCCGTTATATTGTTCTCCGCCGAAATGCTCGGCGGTTAAATTTTGGTTTTGCAGGCTCGTTCCCATCGCGCCATCAAAGACAAGGACTTTCTTTTCGAGGGCATCGAGGTATGAGCGGTTTGTATATTTACGTTTGGTCATTTTATTATTTTTCCTATTTAGAGTTTCACTATAAATGAAATTGATAATTATGGGCAAGGTGTAATTACCCATTCTTCGCTATTATTTCTGTAACAGCGTAATCTGTAGCCACTCCATTGTATCTGCCATATCTCGTTTTCCTTAATCAAATCTACTCGTGTTTCTACATCTCGTACTGAGTCGTCAAGTAAATTGGTAAAAAGAGTTACAACTGTTACGATTTTTGAGTCTCCTCTTTTGAAAATAGAAGTTACTGTATAAGGAGGGAAATCGTCGGGGTTTGGATAACCAGAAAAATTTAATGCTATTTCTATTGGATAATTAACCCAAGAATCTTCATTAAGAATAGCATCTTGATAGCGTTGGCAAAAATTTTCCCAGTCAGTGTTAGCTTTGTACTGATTTCTATCCAAAATCAACATCTGAGGTGATTGAAACCAGTCTTTAGCTATTTTTTGGAATTCTGTAATTGATTCTTGTGGTGCAGAAATACAGGTTAATGATATTTCTGTGACTGTTGGAATCGTAGTTGTGGAGGAGAGAACAGGAGTTTGAGAAGGTTGAGGCAAAGACATATTTTCCGATGGTAAAGAATCTATAGTTGTTGACCTTCCACAACTTAAAGAAAAAATTGCGAAACTCGATAAGAAAAATCCAAAAATAATTTTTGTAAGCCTTTTATTCATTTCTTATTCCACAACCAAAGAATAAAATCCTGCTCAAAAGTTGGAGCACCAAGTTCAGTTAACTTTTGTAAAACTGTTGCACGATGGTCAGTTCCATGATTAATCAAATGCAATAAAATCTGCCAACGTGGTTCAGAAAGATTATTTGTATTCTGATTTAGTTCTTCCTCAGTTACATTAAGAACATAATCACCTAAATCTTTGCTGACTAGTTCAAATATCTCTCGTGCTTTGGCGATTGAGTCATAATCTTCTTGTTTCAAATGTGGTACATCTTCTTGATTTTTCAATCCTGCCAACCAACGGCGTTCTACACTGGTGAGATGAACCACCAAATTTCGAATGGAACCATGTGAATAAATAGTATTCGCAAGAAATTGTTCTTCCGTAATTTGCTCAATTGAATCCCAAACGCGGCGAGTCGTCTCAATATGATATTCGATGTAGAGTTTTATCAAGTCAAGTTTCATAATTATATTTCCTTACAACAAAATCGCCTCTCGCAAAATGAGAGGCGACATGAATTTCATATCATCTCTCATCTATCAGACAATCGTCTGCCGAAGTTGGCACCGCTTGAACGGTTGCCGAGGTTTCAAAGGGTCGGTCCCTCCGCCTCTCTGGATGAGTACAGCGTTTTTTTCTGTTTTATATCATGCAGGTTTCTTTAAGTCAATTATTTATGTTTATAAAAGTATAATGGATTCTATGAAAAAGTATCTCCATTTTATTTTTTCTCTTATATTGCTAGGATGTAATTCCGCTTCGCCCTTCGGGACGGCTGATTCTACGCCTCAACATTTAACCATCTTCGCCGCCGCTTCCTTGACGGATGCCTTCACTGAAATTGGGAATAATTTTCAATCAACGCACCCCAATGTAACCGTAATTTTTAATTTCGCAGGTTCGCAAGCATTAAGGGCTCAAATTCAAGAAGGCGCTCCCGCCGATGTGTTTGCCTCCGCAAATCCTACGGAAATGAACGCGCTGGTAAAAGCAAACCTTGTGGCTCAAAATGCGCCACAAATTTTCCTCGCAAATAAATTAGTCGTTATTTTGCCTGCGAATAACCCCGCTGGCATTGACGCTTTAGAAGACCTTGCAAATTCTGAAATTAAAATCGTTCTCGCGGCAGAAGAAGTTCCAGTAGGTAAATATACGCGCGAGGCGTTAGAAAAGATGAACGCGGCGTTTGGCTCAGATTTCAAAGATAAAGTTTTGGCGAATGTCGTTTCTAATGAAGATAATGTGCGACAAATAGTAGCGAAAGTTCAACTCGGCGAAGCGGATGCAGGCATTGTTTACACGTCCGACGCGGTTGCCGCGCCCGAATTACAGACCATTAAAATCCCTGCCGAGTTTAATGCGCTTGCAAATTATCTGATTGCGCCATTAATAGAATCTCCAAACCCAGAATTAGCCAATATGTTCATCGCTTATGCGCTTTCGGATGAGGGACAAGCGATTTTGCAAAAATGGGGATTTGATTCTCCATAATATATTAAACTGTAGCGGCGACCCGCTTAGCGAAATTCTGTCGTCTTGAGTATCATTCGTGGGTTGCCCCTACTATGATGAAAAAATTCTCCGACTCTAAATGGATATTCGTCATCCCAAGCGTTTGTACGCTGGGATTATTTTTATTGCCTTTATTGGCTGTTTTTATACGTTCCATCAACGCCGAGTTTTTTGACTATGCCTTTGCGCGGCAAGCATTAAGCGCATTGAAATTAAGTTTAATTACCAGCACAGTTACAACGATTTTAGCCATCGTATTCGGCACGCCCCTGGCTTATATTCTCGCAAATTGGAAATTGAAATATAAATCATGGATTGAATTGCTCATTGACTTGCCCATTGTGCTTCCGCCGTCTGTGGCGGGGCTGGCGTTGTTAATTACATTCGGCAGACGCGGGTTATTTGGCTCAACATTAGACGCGCTCGGCATTTCGCTTCCATTTACGACTGCGGCGGTGATAATCGCTCAAATGTTTGTCGCCGCGCCGTTGTATATCCGCTCTGCGCGAGTTGGCTTTACGGGCATTGATAAGCAATTAGAAGAAGCCGCCAATGTAGAAGGCGCGAATCGCTGGCAATTGTTTCGGGAGGTGATGTTGCCGCTTACGCAAAAGACTTTGTTAAGCGGCGCCATTCTCACTTGGACGCGCGCTTTAGGCGAATTTGGGGCGACGATTCTGTTTGCAGGGAATTTGGAAGGCGTGACGCAAACTATGCCAATGGCAATTTATTTAGGCTTTGAAAGAAATCTCGGCGTGGCATTGGCGCTATCGGTGGTTTTGATTGTTGTTTCGGTTTTTCTGTTGAGGCTGACAAAAAGGCTAGAAGGCGGGGAGGGAGATTAAGTCGGCGTTTTTGGGTGCAAGGGTAGGGAAATGCCTCAGGCGTAGAAGCGACTCCCCCGGAGAAAAGAGGCGGGGGTTTGTCAGATTTTTGTAAGAGATTTTTACAATCCCCTTGACTTTGATTTTTAAGCGGGTAAAATAGCGTTAGCGCTCTGTAGGTTTGAGCGCTAATTCTATGTGTATTCAAAAAATCTAAAATCCTACATGGAGGCAAAGAAATGGCAAAAGTATCGTTTAAACCTTTGGGTAGCCGTGTGTTGGTGGAACCCATTGAACAAGAGGAAGTGACCGCCAGCGGCATCGTTTTACCTGAAACGGCAAAGGAAAAGCCGCAACAAGGCAAAATTTTGGCGGCTGGACCTGGCGACCGCGATGAAGACGGCGAGCGCATTCCGATGGACGTAAAAGTGGGCGACACGATTTTGTTCGCCAAGTATTCCGGTACCGAAGTGAAAATGGATGGCAAGAAATTGCTCATCCTGCGCGAAAGCGACATTCTCGGGATTGTTGGATAAAAATTTTTTAACCACAAAGTGTCGCAAAGATTTTAATTTTATGCTTTGTGGTTGATAAAAGAAAAAGAGGAAATCAACTATGGCAGCAAAACAATTAGTATTTTCAGAAGAAGCTCGCCGTAAGCTTAAAAACGGCATGAATGTTGTGGCAAACGCGGTTTCTGCCACTTTGGGACCAAAGGGTCGCAATGTGGCGGTTGACCGCAAATTTGGCTCGCCGACTATTACCCATGACGGCGTTTCAGTGGCAAAAGAAATTGAACTTGAAGACCCATTTGAGAACATGGGCGCGCAACTCCTCAAAGAAGCCGCCTCGAAAACCAATGATATTGCCGGCGACGGCACAACGACCTCCACTGTGTTGGCTCACGCCATTGTGAACGAAGGCTTAAAGGCTTTGGAAGCGGGCTACAACCCTATGCTTCTCAAAAAAGGGATTGAACTCGCTACCGAAACCGTAGTGGCTGAATTAAAGAAGAACTCGGTTAAGATTGATACCAAAGAAGAAATCGCTTCGGTGGCTACCAACTCTGCGGCAGACGCGGAAGTCGGTCAATTAATTGCAGACGTGATGGACAAAGTCGGCAAAGACGGCGTTATCACGGTGGAAGAATCCAAAACCATGCAATTTGAAACCGAATTTGTAGAAGGTATGCAATTTGACCGCGGCTACCTCTCTCCATATTTCATCACCAGCCCCGAAAGCATGGAAGCGGAAATTAAAGACGCGTATGTGTTAATTTACGACAAGAAAATTTCCGCCGCGGCTGATATTGTGCCGTTGCTCGAAAAACTTGTTCAACTTGGCAAACGCGAACTCGTCATCATCGCTGAAGATGTGGACGGCGAAGCCCTGGCTACTTTAATTTTGAACAAGATTCGCGGTATGTTGAATGTGTTAGCGGTTAAAGCCCCTGGTTTTGGCGACCGCCGCAAAGCCATGTTGCAAGATATTGCCATTCTCACTGGCGGTCAAGTAATCTCTGAAGAAATGGGACGCAAACTTGAATCCGTCACCGTGCAAGATTTAGGTCGTGCGGAAAAAGTCGTCTCGGATAAAGAAAACACCACCATCGTTGGCGGCAAAGGCAAGAAAGCCGATATTGAAGGACGCATTAAAGAAATTCGCATTGAAATTGAAAAAAGCACCAGCGACTACGACCGTGAAAAACTTCAAGAACGCTTGGCGAAATTAAGCGGCGGGGTTGCCATTATCCGCGTAGGCGCGGCAACCGAAACCGAAATGAAAGAAAAGAAACACCGCGTGGAAGACGCTCTCTCTGCCGCGCGCGCCGCAGTTGAAGAAGGCATTGTGCCTGGCGGTGAAATTTCTCTCATCAATGCCGCCAGCAAACTGGATAAACTTGCGAAAAATAATGAAGATGAAAACGAAGAAGTGCGCGTGGGTATCAATATTATCAAAAAAGCGCTCGAAGCCCCCATTCGCAAACTCGCCGCAAACGCCGGGCAAGACGGCTCCGTCATCATTGACACCGTCCGCCGCACAGCCGCCGAAAAGAAAAATGTCAACATTGGCTACAATGTGTTAACCGGCGAATATACCGACATGATTAAAGCCGGCGTGATTGACCCCGTCAAAGTGGTGCGCGGCGCGCTTGAAAACGCCTCCTCCATTGCGGCGATGATTCTCACCACCGATGTACTCATCACCGACATGCCTGAGAAAGAAAAAGCCCCCGCTATGCCTCCCGGCGGTATGGATTACTAAAATCCGCCAACAATTCTGTAGGTCACGCTTAAAGCGTGACCTACTTTTTTAATTTATAATTTCAATTGACCTATCACTCTGAGCCGCTCTTTTTTCTTGAATCTAAGAGTTCCTTCTCTTCGTCGCTCAGGGTGACGCACCGAGATGAATATGAGAGTTTCTTTAATATTGATTTTTCTGTTTGGATTAAGCGCCTGCGCCTCTTTTGGGACCTCGAACACGCCCACGCCAACCATGCCGACCGCTACGCCTGTGCCGCCTACGCCCACCCCCCCGCCTGCGGTGGCAAGAGTCAATGGCGAATATATTACAGTGGCTGAATTTGAAGCGGAATTAAACCGATATAAAAGCGCCTTCCCAAATGTGGAAGAGGCGCAAGCCCGCCAAATTGTGTTGGATGACTTAATCGCGCAATATTTGCTCGCGCAAGCCGCACGCGAAGAAAATTTCGAGGCGACAGAAGCAGACCTCCAGTTAAGAATTGATGCGCTTGGAAGCCCAGAGGCAATCGCCCAGTGGCAATCCGCTTTTGGGTACGACGATGCGTCTTTTCGAATCGCATTAAAAAGAAGCATTGAAGCGGCATGGATGCGTGACAAAATCATTGCGGATGTGCCAAAGCGCATGGAGCAAATTCATCTGCGCCAAATTTTGACCTATAATGAGGCGGACGCGCAAGCCGTGTTGCAGCGCTTAGCGGCTGGCGAAGATTTTGACGAACTGGCTCGTTTGTATGACCCGATTACAAACGGCGAGTTGGGTTGGGCGCCGCAAGGTTATTTGTTGAGCGCCGAGGCAGACCAAGCCGTGTTCGCCTTACAGCCCGGCGAAGTGAGCGGCATTGTTTCTACTGCCGCAGGCTTTCATATCTTCAAAGCGATAGAACGCGCCGAACGCGAATTAACGCCCGATGCGTTATTGACAATGCAAGAGTTGGCATTAAAAAATTGGCTCATTGAGCGAAAAGAAAACAGCGAAATTATTTTGACGCAATAAAAACTGGAGCGTATTGAATGAGTAAATATGATTTCGACGATAAACCAAAATCACGGCTAGATGTGTGGGATATGCTCAGCATTCTCACGCTGTTGATGACTTTTTGTATTGGTTTGTACTTTGTCGCTATTTATATGTCGCCAAACGCGGCGTATAACCCATTTAGCCCAGCGCGCGCTATGGCAAACATGCTCCCTACCGCTACCATCACGCCCATTCAATTAATGCCCACGTGGACGCCCACGCAACCCATCGTCACCGAAACGCCCACCTTAACCCTCGTGCCAACCTTTACCTTAGAGCCAACGGTAACGGTTGTTTCATTAATCACGCCTTCGCGGACGCCCACCCCCACCGCAACGCCTAAAGCCCCGTTTAACGCCACCACAACTTATATTGACAGCACAATTATTCACCCCGAAGCGGGTTGCAATTGGCAAGGCGTGGCGGGGACAATCGTTGACGCAAAAAACGCCGATATGCTTGGCATTACGGTTCGATTAACAGGGTTTTATAACGGCAAGACGAAAAACGAACTGACCGTGAGCGGAATTGCTCCTGCTTATGGGAAGTCGGGCTTTGAATTTTTCTTAGGAACTGTTCCCATTTCATCGGACAATTTGCTAACCATACAAATTCTCGACCAAGCCGGGTTGCCGCTTTCTAGCCCAATTGAGTTAGATACATTTAGCGATTGTTCGAAGAATTTAATTTTGGTGAAGTTTAAGAAAAACCCCTAGACGGCGTATATAAGTAAACAGACAGTAACGCGGGATTGGCGCAATCCCGCGTTACTCGTTTTGTCGTTCATCACTTCACTTCCACGTTCCAACTGGCAAACTTCGGGTTCTTTGCCCGCACAACATCATCGAATAAATTTCTCAATTTCGTTGTAATCTTTCCCATCACGCCGTTTCCAATTGGGCGGTGGTCAACCTTCGTCACCGCCACAATTTGCGCGGCGGTGCCAGTCATGAACATTTCTTCGGCGATAAACACTTCGGTTCTATCAATAGACCTTTCTATAACCTCTAACCCCAATTCTTTTTTTGCAATCTCAATAACCGATTTTCTGGTAATGCCTTCTAAAATGTTATCCGTTACAGGCGGGGTGACCAATACGCCATCGCGCACCATAAACACATTCATCGCCGAGCCTTCAGAAATATGGCCGTTATTATCTAATACCAACGCTTCATCAAACCCTGCGCGGTTGGCGTCGGTCTTAATCAAAGCGGAGTTTGCATAGCCGCCCGCCACTTTGCCGCGCGCAGGAATCACATTATCGTCAATTCTTCGCCATGACGAAACTGTCAAATGCGCGTCAGTATCATTCTTTACATATTTTTCAAACGGAATCACAAACATACAAAACTCGTCGCGTAAGTCATGCAATTTCACGCCAATGCCCATATCGGCTTTATACAAAGTGGGGCGCAAGTAAACATCTTGCTTCCAATTATCGGTTCTTAACAAATCTAACGTAAGTTGAATAAAACCTTCTTCGTCATACGGGCTTTGCATTGCCATCATTTTTCCGGAATTAATCAAACGCCGAAAATGGTCAAACGGGCGAAACAAAAACAACTTTTCTTTTTCCGCATTCCAATACGCGCGCATTCCGCCAAAAACCGATGTGCCGTATAAAAAGCCATGCGTGGCAACGCTAATCTTCGCCTCACTTAATGGGACAATCTTTCCTTCAAAGAAAGCATGTTTAGAAAAGTCCATCAATACCTCCAAACGAGATTGTACCTTATATAACCCCTTGGCGATTTGACCGCTTCGCGCCTCTTCATAAAGGGAGAGTCGATTCGGCGCCTCGACATATTCTTTGCTTGACAAATCCCCGCTTTACCTCTAAAATCTATTTCGATATTTATCGAATTAAATTTACGGATGCAAGATATGAACCAAATGCTCGCTTACGTCAAAACCGTGTCTAACCCAACTCGTTTGCGGATTATCGGTATGCTTGCGCAAAGAAACGCCACGCGCAAAGAGGTTGCCGAACACCTCAAACTCTCAGCCAAAGATTCGCTTACCCACTTAAGATTCTTGGAATGTATTGGCGTGGTTAGTCAACAAGAGGGTGTGTTTTCTTTGAATGATGACCGTTTGGCTGTTTTAGCAAAGGAAAATTTACCCGAAGCGAAACAAGCCTACGTCCCGCATGAAGCGTTGGATGAAAAATCTAAGAAGACGTTAAGAGCCCATCTCAATGCAGATGGAAGCATTCGTCAAATTCCTGCGCCGCCCAAACTTCAAATCATCTTAAATTATCTGATTAACTTTTTTGAATTTGATAAAAATTACGCTGAAAAAGAAGTTAACCAAATTATAAAAAGATTTCACGAAGATACCGCAGGCCTACGCCGCGACTTGATTGACGCTAACCTGCTTGCGCGCGAAAGCGACGGTTCGCGCTATTGGCGGGTGAAATGAGCGAAGAACTAGTCGTTTTTTTCAAGGCGCTTTCTGACGCAAACCGACTCAAAATTATCGGTTTGCTGGCTCAACAACCTTATAGCGTAGAAGAACTAGCGGCATTGTTGAACTTAAAACCTTCCACGGTTTCGCATCATTTATCGAAACTGGCAAAAGTCGGTTTAGTCAACGCCAAAGCGGACGGCTACTACACCGTCTATCAATTGGATGAAAAAGCGCTGGAGGCAAAATCGCGCAGCCTGTTTTCGCAAGAAAATCTCGCCGCCTCTGTTGCGGATGTGGACGCCGAGGCGTACGATAATAAAGTGATTAAAGATTATGTTCGTAAAGACGGCAGTTTGAAAACCATTCCCGCTCAGCGTAAAAAGTTAGAAGCGATTTTGAGATACATCGTCAAAGCCTTTAAGGTTGGTAAAAAATATACGGAGAAGCAAGTTAATGAAATTTTGAGTCAGTACCATGAAGACACAGCCTCATTACGCCGTGAATTAGTTGGATATAAATTAATGAAACGCGAAAACGGAGAATATTGGAAACAATAAAACGGTTTCTCTATCGTTTTGTTTGCAATAAAAAACTTTCATCGCCGCCTAAAGCGTTTTGCAAAGGTTCGCTTTCTAACTTCATTACTTTGCTATTTGCAAAAAACGCAAAATCAAAATTTGTTTCATCGCCTGCCACTTTATTTGGAATGGGCATTAAGCGCGCGGTGAGCGGTTTGTTGAGGCGTCGCGCTAAAGCGCATAAGTCTAATAAAAGAGGCGCAATTTCATCCGCCGTTGAATCGCCGGGCAAAGGGATGGTATCCAACCCTGTGCCGCATACCGCTGAATATAGCAAAGCGTCTTTAATAGTCAAGGTTCCCTCAGCGGCGCGTTTTGCCAAAACCGAATCTTCCAACACAGGTTGCATAAACCCATTGAACCCAGCCCGCAGAAAATTTGCGCGTTCAATGGCTTCGGTCAAAATTGCGGCGCTTGCTAACGAGCCGTGCAAGCCGATTTTTTTCACGCCCATATTTTCAACCGCCTTGCCCAAAGAATGCGCGTCATTGGGAAAGGGCGCAAAAGAAAAATCAATTCCGAGAAATTTAAGAGAACTAGAGGTTAGAGAATTAGAGACTCTTTCAAGAGTTTCACCATGTTTCTCGATTTCAGAAATTAACGCGCTTCTTGACTCGCTTAAACTTGATTTTGTTTCAAATGCCTTGACCGCTACGTCAGCCGATTCAATTGCGATAGCAAACGCAGGTTTATTCTCGTTCCAATACGCGGCGGGGAAAAACGGCGCGCCAGCCTTCACATTTGCTAAAGCGGCAAATCTCAAATTCGCAAAACCATTTGCATCCAGCGCCGCATTGCGGACAATAACTTCAGCACAGGCTTTGATTTGCGCAAGATGAATATTTGTATCATCTGCCATCATACCGCTAAAGAAAATATTTTCACTCGCAGATATTGCGTCTGGAATCGCTTGATAACTTTTCGGCAATTCAGGTAATGCAGGCCCCAAAGAGGCGTACGAAATTCCAACCGCTCGAATCGCTTTCGAAAACTCATTTGCAAATTTTGGCAATGAATTTATATTTTCTTCGCCCAACAATTTTGGAAATGGAATTGTCGCTAGTCTTACCGTTTGAACTTCATACCCTGCAGACTCAAAAGCCGATTTCGCATTCGACAAAAATTCGCCTGCCTTTCGCAGGATATTTTCATTAAGTGGATATTTGGGATTACAAAAATAAGTGATGGAACGGATTTTCATACGGTTCACTATTTTCTATTCACTATTCACTATTCACTATTCACTATTCACTATTCACTATTCACTATTCACTATTCACTATTCACTATTCACTATTTACTATTCACTATTTACTATTCTTTGCCTCAACGTCTCAAACATCAACACCGACCCTGCGACTCCCGCATTCAACGACTCGACATCTCCAGACATGGGAATACTAATTTTTCCATTTGCCAACTTTCTTGCAGATTTACTTGCCCCATCCGCCTCATTGCCGATAATTAATGCGGTTGGCTTTGTCAAGTCGGTTTCCCAACAAGATTGCCCATCCATATCTGCAATTAAGACATTTACATCTTTGACAACTTCTTGAATCTCTTCCCAACTCATTTCGTGAATCGGCAATTTGAAATGAGCGCCCATACCAGAACGCAAAACTTTTGGAGCAAAGGCATCTGTTGTGTCTGGTGGGATTAAAACGGCTTGCACTCTAGTAGCAATTGCGGAACGAAGTAATGTGCCAAGATTGCCCGGGTCGCGGATTTGGTCGGGGATAAGAACGAAATTTAATCTATTCGTAATTGGTAATTCGGAGAATTTGAGAATTGCAAGAACCCCTTGCGGAGTTTCTGTTTCGCTAATGGATTTCATCACGCTTGCAGAAACTTCTTCCGCTTCAATATTCTTAGACCTTAGGCTTTCGACTTTAGACTTTCCACGTTCACTTAAAGTCTCATCATACAAAACAAACTTGATTTCCCAATTACTATTTACCGCTTCTTCAAACAAACGCACGCCTTCAATTACAAACAATCCCGACTCACGCCGTTCTTTGGCGCGACCAAGTAAAGCCCGCGCAAGTTTTACTTTTGAGTTTTGATGAGAAGTAATCATACAAAGGAAAGATAAGTTATAAAAAAAATGAATTCCAAACCCTCAAAAATACTTGAACCGAAGCGTCGTCAAATAATATAACCCGCACTTGCTCAATACCCGAGTTTTTATGCTCAACAAAATAATCTTCAATGGACTTATAGATAATCCCCGCCGCGCGTTCTTTTGGAAAACCAAAAATGCCCGTTGAAATGGCAGGCATAGAAATAGACTTACATTTCAATTCATCAGCGACTTTTAATGAACCCTTCACCGCATCGGATAATTTTTTATCCTCATCGCCATCGCCCCATATAGGTCCGACGGCGTGAATCACATATCGCGCTTTCAGCGCCCCGCCCGAAGTCCACGCAGGAAGCGCATGAGAGACTCTACCGTGTTTCCGCACCCACTCATCGCTTTCTTTTTGAATCGCCTCGCCGCCTCTTTTAGAAATCGCCCACGCCACGCCGCCGCCATGTTGCAAATCCTCATTTGCCGCGTTGACGATAACGTCCACTTCCTCCATCGTAATATCGCCTTGCACAATTTGCAACGTTTGATTAGCAGATAATTTTTTTTCAACCACAACGGAATTCATACCGATATTTTACCCCGTTAAATGATAAGGGCGACTGATTAGTGTCAGTCGCCCTTCAATACAATTATTTTGTTTGCGAAACCACAGCGGCAAACGCTTGCGGGTTTTTCACCGCCAAGTCGGCGAGCATTTTACGGTTGAGTTCAATGCCTGCCTTCTTCATTGCCGCCACCAAACGGCTATAAGTTGTGCCATTCAAACGCGCCGCCGCATTGATGCGTGCAATCCACAACTTGCGTAAATCGCGTTTTCGCACGCGGCGGTCACGAGTGGCATACCACAGGCTTTTCAACATCGCTTCATTCGCTCGTTTGAACAAAAGATGTTTTGAGCCGCGTTGCCCCTTCGTGATTTTCAAAATTTTCTTATGACGTAAATGTCCTTGCGGACCGCCTTTCACGCGCATCTTACTTTATACCTCCTGCAAACTCGCGGGCGTCGGCGCGCTCTTCGCGCGTCAGTTGCATACACCCGTAAGCCGCAACTAAAAATGGACGACGATATTCGGAAGATTACTCTTCCATATTCGGAGCGAGACGCTTAATGCGTTTGATATAACTGCGCCCTTTTACCGGCACCATCTCGCTCAATAACAACTTCGTGCGGTCAGACGTGCGGCGGCGTAAATGGCTTTTACCGCCTTTTGTTCGCATCAAAGTTCCTGAACCCGTTAAGCGAAATCGTTTCGACGTCGCCTTATGCGTTTTCAGTTTATACTTTTTTCCAGGTTTTGCTTTGCGTGGCATTGCTGGGGTTCTCCTTTCACACAAAATAAAACTGCGGGTAACATGGTCGCCCGCAGACTTTCAACATCTTTTGGGACTTACTCAAACATCAACCAAAGCGGCGATGCTTTTTTAGATTTTACGCTTCTTTCTTACCTTCAGCCTGTTCGCCTTTTTCTTTCTTTTTCGCCGCCCCAGCCTTTGCAGGCGCAAGCACGACGAGCATGGTTCGACCTTCCATTTGCGGCGGCGCTTCAATCGTAGCGATATCCGAAAGACTTTGCGCCACTTCTTTCAAATCTTCCAACGCAATTTCAGGGTAATCCATTTCGCGCCCGCGGAATTTAACCGTCACCCGCACTTTATGTCCCTGATTCAACCAGCGCCGAGCGTCATCCACTTTGAAGCCGCGATGCGCCTCATTTGTTTTTGGGCGCAGGCGAATCTCTTTCACTTCAATTTTCGTCTGCGATTTTCTCGCCTCGCGTTCTTTCTTTGCCTTTTCATAGATGAATTTTCCAAAATCCATCACACGGCATACGGGCGGGTTGGCGCCCGGCGAAACTTCCACTAAATCCAATTCCGCTTCGCGCGCAATCTTCAAGGCTTCCTTGATAGGTACAACGCCTATGTTGCCTCCATCAGGACCGATTAGGCGCACTTCCGCAACGCGGATGCCCTCGTTTACTCTAAATTCGTTGGCGCTTATAAGTGTCTCCTTGTTTTACATAAAACAAATCCAGCGTGGGCTGGTTTTTGGCGGGCGAATAATACCACGAAGAAGTATGAATCGTCAACAAAAAGAGCCGAGGATTTCGGCTCTTTTACTTATACATGTCGTATCACTTTAGCTTCCAATTTCTCTTTCGGTTGAAAGCCAGTCACTCGTTCTTTAATTTCGCCGCCTTTGAACAGCATTAAAGTAGGAATGCCCATCACGCCGTATTGCATCATAAGGTTGGGGTTTTGGTCTGCGTCTAACTTAACGACCTTAACCTTGCCCTCCCACTGCCCTGCTAATTGTTCCACAATCGGGGCAATCATCTTACAAGGCTGACACCAATCGGCGGTGAAATCTACCAGCACGGGCAAATCGGCGCTGAGAACTTCTTGTTGAAAATTTTGTTCATTAACGTATTTGACGTTGCTCATTTGTACCTCCAAACTGAAAGACGCTATGTTTGTTTATTTAATTACTTAGCCGCTGGGCTTTTATTTCTGTTGACGAGCCTCTCTCCCCGTGATAGAATGCAACCCGCCTGATGAACGGGCGCGTAGCTCAATGGTAGAGCAGCGGCCTTTTAAGCCGTTTGTTGAGAGTTCGATCCTCTCCGCGCTCACTATCTAATCCTCTTTGTTAGAGGATTTTTTATTTTGTTGCGAGCCCCCATTGAGGGGATGCTATTCGCTCCTCTCCGCGCTCACACTATCTAATCCTCTTTGTTAGAGGATTTTTTATTTTGTTGCGAGCCCCCATTGAGGGGATGCTATTCGTTCCTCTCCGCGCTCACTATCTAATCCTCTTTGTTAGAGGATTTTTTATTTTGTTGCGAGCCCCCATTGAGGGGATGCTATTCGTTCCCCTCCGCGCTCATAGTAAAACAATCCTCATAAAGAGGATTGTTTAAGAAATAGCGGATTGTAGATGAGCGTTGATTTATTTTTCTTCATCATCCTCATTAAATTCATCTTCGTCAAATTCTTCGAGGTCTTCTTCGTCGTTGAGCGCCATGAGGTCAAAGTCATTGAGTTCCTCGTTGAAATTCAGGTTTTCAAGCGCGTCTTCTAAGAATTCAATCATATCTTCATCGTCTGTGTTTTCGAGCAGGTTGAGGATGTAAATGCGCGCGTCTTCGCCGCCGATTTGCGACAAAGCCCAAATTGCAGCAGAGACCACATCGTCATCTTCCTCTTCATCTTCCAGCATTTGGAGCATGATAGGCGCGGCTTCTTCGATGCTTAATTCTCCCGCCGCTTCCGCCGCCGCAAAACGGACTCGTGGGTCGTTATCTAGTAATTTGCTAACGACGCTATCGTTCCAAACGTTATCATGCGAGCGCCCCATCGCTTTTAAGGCAGAGGCTATCCAGGCTGGGTCGGAGCGGTGATAAGCGGATTCGATGAGGTTGGTCATTTCTTCGCGCGATGAATACCCCAGCGACTCTAACGCTTTTCTTCTTAGCGTTGGGTTATCTTCACTGCGGACGACTGAAATTAATGCGTCTTCCACCGCTTGTTGAATGTGTGGGTCAAGTTCTTCTAATTCGCCAAGCAAAACAAATTCGCCAAGCAGGTTCGCCGCTTCCATGCGCGGAGCGAGGTCGGCGTCGTTAAGAAAAATGTTGAGGAATGAATCGACAAGCTTGGGGTCGTTTGATTCGGCGAGTAACCCAATAGCGCGGGCGCGGATGTTCGGGTCGGTATCGTTTAAGAGCGCTTTACCAATTTCTTCATAAGATACAAGCGTATCCGAGTCAAGATGCGCTAAAAGGTTATCGAGCAGAAGCAGTTTACGGTTCGGCGCAACGTTTTTCCACGCGTCTAAAAAGAGGCGCAGAGATTTTGGGTCTAAATCGGAGTAATATCCCAAATGGTTTTGGGGAATGTCTTTTTTAGAATCCAAAAGATAATCTAAGACGGTTTGAAAATTAAGTTCTGCCATTATGGAATTAATTGAGCGGGGTTGACAAAATCCATCACGTTGACGAACAGCATGAGACCTATGAGCAATAGCATTGCAATTCCGTTGACCATATTTTCCCATTCATGCGGTATGCGTTTTTTGAAAAGAATTTCGGGCAAGGTGAATAAAATTCTGCCGCCATCCAGCGCGGGAATAGGGAAAAGATTGAATACGCCTAACGATACGCTTAACACGCCAATGAGGTTTAATGTGTAATTGGTGGGGCGCGGAGCGGGCGCGCCGCTGGATTGCGCGGCGGCGGCTTCTTGTCGGCTGGTTACGTCTTCTTCCACCGAATAGTTGAATAAATCATAAATTCCCTTGAAGCCAATAAAACGCGCTTCATCCGATGAAATAACGCCTTGAATGAGCGCAACAGGCAAATATACAATGGTGGCGGCTTGAATAGCGGTGATGGTGGTTCCGCCGACGACGCTCTCTACCAATGTGGCCGGGCGGGTGGGGGTTGCCAGCGCCACGCCCAATGCGCCTTCTTGCGCCGTTCTGCTTGAAAGCGGCGTTGCCGTTAGGGTAATTTGCTCGCCGTTTCGTTCCACTAATAATTCAACGGGCGTATCAAGGTTTTCTCGAATCAGCAAAATGGCGGGTTCAATCTCAGTCACGGCTTCGCCGTCAATGGCTAATAAAATATCGCCTTTTTGCAAGCCTGCTTGTTGCGCTGGAGAATTTTCGGCGACTGTTTCAATCAACACTTTGCCCGGCACAGGAACGCCTGAAGAGGCAATCAAAATTGAAAATACAATCACTGCCGTTAATAAATTCATTAATGGTCCTGCCAACAAAACCACTAAGCGTTTCCACGGGTTTGCAGAGGCAAGCCCGCCCGGCACGTTTGGGTCGTTTTCTCCTTTGGGGCGAATAAACCCGCCCAACGGTAAGGCGTGAATCGTAAATTCAGTGCCTTGCCATTTGAACAACGTCGCCAATTTATAAGAAGGCAACCCAAACCCAAATTCTTCCACTTCAATTTTTGCCCAACGCGCCGCAAGAAAATGCCCCAACTCATGCACGAAAATCATCAAGCCGAGCGCAAAGAAAAAAACCAGAAAAGATATCATTTTTATTCCTTTATCACAGAGCGACCCTACATTTACTATCAGACTTCTAAATTAATCTTGACAGGTCGCCCTTACGATTTTGAAATTATATCTGCAAATGGAATTGAAGAAGTTAAAGTTTTATTAGACGAAATGCCCGCTTCTTTCTTAGGGGAAAGTTGATTCTGCTTCAGAAGCATTTATCTACCCTTCAACACCGCGCGGGGATACCCCCCCACGCTATTCATTCTCACAAAGCCTGCTAAAGCAGGCTTAAACCTTCGTGTTTAAATTAATGTTGCTCCACCGCCAACCCCGGCGACCAAAACATCTTTCACGCCACTTAATTCTCTTAATCGTTTTTCCGCTTCTTTAGCGTATTCTCCCAAACATACCACATGCACATTTGCGCCAGCGTCCACCGTATAACCGACGGGCAAGCCGTTTTTCCGCCATTCGCGCACCTGATGAAAAATCTCCACTGTTGCCGCCTGCCAATACATCAACGGCGGGTCTGAAGTCATCATCACCGCGTGCATCATATCTGAATCATGTTCAATGATATGTGCGAAGGCTTCAAAATCTTTTTTGAATATGGCATTGCGGCAAATATCTAATCGGCGGGCGGCGTCTGCCACTCGTGCGTCTTGTAATGGGCTTGTGCTTGCCAGCGCATGTCCTTCGGTAGAGCCAGTCTTTTTATGCGCCGAACTGACTACGGCAATACAATCCACCAAATTCCAATGATTTCTATCGGCGATAGAGAATGCGAAAGAATCTTCCTCGCCTGTTCCCATTTGCCATTCCACAAACCCGCTTGGAATAGAACGTGAAGCGGAGCCAGAGCCGCGCCGCGCCAATTTAGATAATTCCTTCTCGTCTAAATTCAACCCGGCCGCCTTGCTTGCAGATAACGCCAGCGCCGCAAACGCCGCCGCCGAAGAGGCAATCCCTGCGCCTGCGGGGAAGTTATTCTCGCTGGTCACTTCGGCTTTTTCGTTTATGTTTGCCATCTTGCGCACAATATCAAGAATATAAGAAACTCTTTCAAGCCCTTTGCCTTTGATTTCGCTGTTGTTAATGGTCAAAGAATCTTGTTTGGCAGACGTAAACGAAACGGTTGTTTTGGCGAACAACCCATCTAAATTCATAGAAATAGAACCATTCACTGGCAAGCGCAGTTCATGGTGGCGATTTCCCCAATACTTGATAAAGGCGATATTGGGGTGAGCGAGGGCGGTGGAAGTTGTCATGCCTAAAGTTTATCATTAAGACCCCTCTTCGAAGGTTTTTGAAAAAAACCTTAACGGCAAAAGTTTTTTATCAAGCATTGTATCTTTATTTCAATTTGAAAGCGGGTAATTGAGTCGTTATAATTTTATTATGTCGCCAGAAAATGAAATTCGTTTGTTATTGTTTGGAACGCCAAGAATAGAATTGAATGGCGTTGTTTTTTCTCTTCCACAACGCGAGGCTCTTCTTCATCTCTTCACTTGGCTGGCATTGCAACCCAACACCCCTCATTCTCGAAAATCTTTAGCGTTTTCTCTCTGGCGCAACTCCAGCGAAGCGGAAGCCCTTGCAAATTTGAGGCGGCATCTTTACCTTTTGCGAAAGGCGTTTCCAATGGCGCTTCGTTCGGCGCTACACATCTCTACCCAGCATGTTTCACTGAATTTGCCCCCAAACACATGGATAGACGTCGTCGCCTTTGAGCAACTGGCTGTTTTAGAACCAGAAACGGCGGCAACTTTATACACAGGCGAGATAGCGCAAGGAATAGACGGCGATGATGCTATTGCAATGCGCCGCGAAGAATTGCGCTCTCGCTATCTTGAATTACTTTTTTCCCTCGCTCAATCTTCCATAGAAGAGGAAGATTACCGCGCTACGATTCGCTGGGCGCAGAAGTTAATGCTTCTTGACCCATGGAATGAAGAAATTGTACGCCTTTATATGATTGCTGAATATCGTTTAGGGAATCGTTCGGCGGCGCTGGCGCTTTATAAAACGCTCGAAGAAAACCTAAAAAAAGAAATTGGCGCCGCGCCCATGCCAGAAACGATGATTCTTTATCGCGATATTTTAGAGAACCGCCTTCTGCCTGCTACCCACCGAACAAGCGCGCCGTCGCAACGCTTTATCAGCCGCGCGGGCGAATTAACCGTTCTTCAACAGGCTTTATTCGATATTCAACAAAAACAAAGCAAATTTATTTTCATTAGCGGTCCTGCGGGGGTAGGCAAAACCACGCTTGTTCGTGAGGCAATGCGTAAAAATACATCGCCTGAATCGGTGTATATGTTTTGGGGCAATTGCCAACCAACCGAAACAGACCGCCCCTATGCTTTGTGGCGACAAATTTTTAACCTCAGCGCCCCGCTACTCGCCCGCCAAGCCGAGCGCTCCGCTGAATGGCTTGGTCATCTCTTACCCCTTGTGCCAGACCTCGCCTTGTTGCGCCCCAATCTCATCCCTGCATTTCGCCCGAACTCCACCGAGTTACACTCGGCGCTTCTAAAAGGGTTATATACACTTGCAAGCGACCGCCCTTTAGTTCTGGTGATTGAAGATGCGCATTGGATAGACGCCGCTTCTTTAGAATTTTTGAACGAACTAGGAAACAGAGCCTTTCAATACCCAATTTTATTGCTCATTACCCACCGCACCGAAGACCCGCTACCGCTGGCGCTCCTAGACTTAAAACGTACCTTAAGAAAGAAACGCATTTCACAAGACCTCCCCCTCAAAGCCTTTACGGTTGAAGAAACGCAAGCCTTTCTTAAACAGAACCTGAATGCCGAAGAAATCACTCATGAAATATTGATGGAGGTTTCTGAATACGCTCAAGGTATTCCCCTTTTATTAAATGAAGCCGCTCAAATTTTGCGTCAACGGCGGCAAATGCGCATGGATAACGCAATGCCTTCTCTGCGCGATTCGTTTCGCATTCGTTTACAAAATCTCTCCCCGCCTGCTCGCGAAATGCTTGAAGCCGCCGCTATTCTTGGATATTCCCTCTCTGATAACGAACTGCGCGAGACCTTACGATGGCAGCCTAACGCCTATGCCAACACGTTAGACGTTTTACAATCGGAACGATTGCTATTAGAAAATACGCCCGCGCTTTTAGACGATTATTCGTTTCCGCATCACCTGATTCATCAAATCATTGCGCAAGAAATTCCACAAGCGCGCGCGCAATCTATACACGCCAACGCCGCCAAAGCCTTAGAACAAATTTATAAAGACAAAACAGGCTTTGCCGCCGAAATTGCCTCTCACTACGAGCAAGCGGCAATGCTCCAGCCCGCCGCCCGGCTTTGGTTAAGACATGCCCAAGAAAACATAGATTTAGCCGTTTTCGACTCTGCGCTTCATGCCATTGCCCACGCCGAAGATTTGCTTACCCATCTTAACCAGCCCGTGCAAGAATTGCAAGCGCAAGCCACCCTCCAGCGCGGGGTTATCGCCTTTTATCAAGGTCAAGGCGAAGCCGCGCTTTCTTTATTACAGCAAGCAGTCGCCCAGTCACGCCCTTTTCCCGCTCTATTTGCCAACGCGCTTTCTATGCAAGCCTATGCGTTATACAGCCGCGACCAAAGCAAAGACGCTTACATCTCCGCCGAGCAAGCGCTGACTCTCTCCCTTTCCTTGAATGATATTCCCAACGCAGTTCGCGCGCTTAACATTCGTAGCATGAGCGCCTTAATGCTAGGGCAAACCGAAATTGCTATCGCCGACCTGCAACAAGCCCTTTCGATGCTAGAAGAAAATCACCTTTCTACTTCAGGGCAAACTATCCAAAGCCTTAATCATCTTGGCACTGCCTTGGTATTCGCGCAAGATTATGTGCAAGCCCGCGAAATACTCACGCGCACAATACAACTTGCCAATGAAGCAGGGTTACGCCGTTTAGAAGCCGCCGCCCTCACCATGTTGGGGCAAATTGCCTTAAACTGCGGGCAGTATCCAGAATCCATTCAAATATATGACCGCGCAATTGAAACGGCTGGCTCTACTTACCTACCCGGTTTATGGGGTAAATTCGCCGGGCGGGGCTGGGCGCACGCGCGTAGCGGAAATTTATCTGCCGCTCGTAAAGACTTCACGCAAGGAATAGATGTCGCCACGCAAGTTGAAAGCCGCTATGGGCAAATTCTGATGCGTTCTTATCTAACCTTTACCGCCCTTGCGCTTGGAGAACTCCCACCCGCTTCTTTTATAGACCTTGAAAAAGAAAGCTCAGCCCTAGCCTTACACCCCGTTACATTTTTTACCGCCAACTCACAAGCGCTATTATGGCGTATATTAGGAGACGAAGAGAAATCTCAATCTGCTCATACTCGCGCTGTGCAAGCCGCTTACGCCAGCAACGTGCCGTCTTTTATTCAAATGGCTCGCCTACAAGAAACGCTTACCCATGCCATACAAGCCAAACAGATTGACCTAAATCAACTAGAAGAATTGCGCCAATCTGCAATGAATTCTGGCGAAGTACCCTTACAAATTCTGGCAAACTTAGCCCAAGCCCATTACGCTTTTCATGCTTGCCGTATGGATGAAGCGTTTCGTCTGGCGCAAGTCGCCTTAGAACAAGCGCGCGCTTGCCCCGAACAACAAATGATTGGCGAGTGTCTGTTGCTTATAGCGCGCTTATACACAAATAAAGGGAAGGAAGACCAAGCGCAAGCCCGTTATGCTGAAGTCCGCGCCTTAGCAGACTCTACATTTGCCCCTTTGAAACTTTGTTTACCAAACAACAAACAACACGCTATACGAGATATTCTCTTAAAGAGCTTGTCTTAATTTCTTTCATCAAAAAAAAAAAAAATAACCCTTTAGTACTAAATAACATCAAATTTTTATAAACGGATGGATTTAGGACGTTTTTAGGACGTTCTCTTTTTATGATGGGGCAAAAGGAGAAACTTATGAGAACGTCTTTATTTGCGGCTCTAATTTTTGCGTTAACGTCATTCGCGTGTAATTTACCCATTTCATCTTCACAGTCTGGGGCTACTCCCCCGCCGATTCATATCCCCACGTTTACGCCCACCGTCGCCAGCAACGTAGAAACTACCCCTCCCACTCCTACGCCTGCAGTATCTTCAGCGCAAACTCGCTCCTTAAACCCGCGCGCAATTCTTGGTTGCGATATTTTCTTAGACTCGGATTTTCCAAACACGCTTGGGTCATTACCCAATAACAAGCAAGACCTCTCTGATGGGGAAAAGAAAGCCTGTCAATACAGTTTTGCAAACGCCTCTTTATTCGCTTCAATTTCCACCAGTCTGCCGGGGCGCGAAGCCTATGAAACCGTGCGTCAGTTTGACGCTGTATCGGGCGGCTCTGTCGTCCCCTATGCAATTGGCGAAGCGGCTGTGTTCAAAGTATTTAGCGACAATCGCCTAACCCTCGAAGCCGTCCTAAACGGTTGGTATGTTGTATTAGACGCAACCGGCTTTGACGAAAAAAACCTAGTCTTGCTTGCAGAACTGTTGCTATCCAATCTAATTCCATATTCGTCATAAAGAAAGGAAATCTTTACCCCATGAAAAAAATCAATCTTGTATTAAGTATCCTAACGCTTGTTTCGCTCGCCTGCTCTTTGAGTGGGTTGCCGTTCCCTGTTGGAGAAACCACAATAGAGGACCCAACTGCCTCGCCTGTGACGTTGCTCCCCGCCGCCCCTATTGACCCACGCCTGCTAGATACCGCTGGCATGGAAGAATGTTCAATTTTTATAGAAAGCGATTTGGCGGCTGTTCTGTATGAAGCTCCGATAGACCGTGTCCCTGAAGCGGCGGTTGGGCAAACCGCTTGTTATTACTCCTTTGCCAGCGGCAAAACTTTTTCCCTCAGCGTTACAGTGGATACGCCCGGCAGGCAAGCCTACGATGGCGTGATGCAATTTCTTGAAGTGGCAGAAGGTACGCAACCCGTCGCTTTAGGCGAAGTTGCCGTCATCAAAGAAAAAGACGGTCAAGTTTATTTTGATGCGGTTTTTAATGGTTGGTATATCTCTATGCAGGGATACGGTTTCCCTCCCGAAGCCTACCTTACGCTTGCACAATGGCTTAGCGCGCGCTTCACGCCCTTCACCCCAGTCGCCGATATATCTCAACCGACCGTAGAGACGGCTGCGCCCGCCTCAGGCACGTTGGTAGATATGCAAGTGACCATTGAAATGCCAGCCGAAATGGCAGGCACAACCACCCTCGCCGCTTTGAATGCAATTGGCTTTTTAGGTTTTTCTATGTGTTCCACTCCGTCTGCTGTGCCGTTTATTGTCACTTTCTCGGCGCCGCCTGCCACTCAACCTCCAACTCCCGTAGGCGTATTTTCTATCACTGCTGAAAACGGGGTAATCGCTGGGCAGCCTTCTAACGCCGTTATTTCTATTGGTCTAGGTCCATCAGACATCGCTCAAATGAGCAATTGGCAAGGCACAGTTATCGTAGCGCCCGATGGAACTTCAGGCACATTTGAAGCGCCAGGTCAAGTGAAGGGTTCTTGGGTGTGCGTATTTGCCCCATAAACAAAACGAAAAGGAAAAAAACATGAATATTAAACTGATTACCTCAATTTTGATTGCGCTCTTACTTGGCATCGCTACGCAAGCATGTAGCGCGCCGGCAACAGAAGCGGTTGTTACCGAACCTCCCGTTGAACAACCGCCTACCGATATTCCCGCGCCTACGCCAATTTTACATACGGTTATTCCCGCTTCATTGCCTAATGAAAAATCTGGCGTTGCGGCAGACCAAGACTCCTCTTTCACTTCTGCCGATAACACCGCCGGCGGCGGAGACCGCTTTAGCGCTGGCGAATATGAACGCCCCTTTAACGCCGCCACCATGGATACTTATTTTCCTGAATTAGACATTACCCAATATGAAGTTTTCCAAGACGATACATGGATATATGCCAGCGTCGTTTTACGTTCACGCAGCGCCGCGGGAACATTATCAGGTCAATATGCCTTAGAACTTGACGTGGATATTGACGGAAGAGGCGATTGGTTGATTCTCGTCACCGCTCTGGATTCTACCGAGTGGACAGTTAACCATGTGCAAGTTTGGCAAGATGTGAATAACGACGTGGGCGGCAGCGAGCCTGTATCCGCCGATAAAAGCCCCGGCTTTGGAGATGGCTACGAGACCAAAGTCTTCGACAGCGGCATAGGCAATGACGCAGATGCGGCTTGGGCGCGCATTTCACCCGATAACCAAAACGTAGCGCAATTGGCTGTTAAATCTTCGCTAGTAGATGACGATGGAAAATATTTAGCCGGCGTATGGGCGGGGCGCACGCTTGACCCAACCATGTTTGATTTCAACGATAAATTCACACAAGAACAAGCAGGAGCGGCAATCAAATCTTTTACCTATTACCCAATTCAAGCCTTAGCCGAGTTAGACCGCGCTTGCCGCATTTCTATTGGTATAGCAGCGGCAGGAGATAACTTAGGGCTATGCCAAAGCTATACGCCGCAAGCAAACCCAGGCGACCCTCAACCCACTTCTTCCAGTTGTCAGCCTACTGCCTGCCCAAGCGGCTGGGGGTTTAACCCTGCAATTTGTCAGTGTGAGCTTTTGCCGCCTCCTTAAAAGTTCATCTTGCCTGTTCAATATCCCGAAGGGTCCTTTCAACCCCTTCGGGATATATCAGCGAACCGTTCAAGGGAACAACTATGAAAAATCAAAGAAAAATAACTTCATTCGTGATTCGAGTTTGGCAAGAACCTAGTCAATTGCAGCCGCCCGGCGAGTGGAGGATAAGCGTTCGCCCGTTGGCAGGAGGCGTAGAAACCCTTCTTAAATCAGCGGCTGATTTATGGCGCTATCTAACCGGCGAAGAAATCTCCCAACATTCAATCGACTCGTCAAATCCCCTAAAAGTGAAAGGAGAAAGTCAACATGAGCAATAAGCCTAGAACGGGCTTTTTTCTTGTCGGCGCAATATTTTTTCTTGTTGCTGTATGTTTAGGAATCGGCGGATTCGCATTATGGCGCCAAGGAGCAAAAGAACCGCAAATGATTGTAGAAATTAAAGAACCGACAATGGCGTTAATGACCAACCTCAATGAAGCCATTCCATTGATTGTTTACGCAGAAGCAGACGCTCGAATCGCCCGCCTTGAAGTGTATGCGGATGGCGCAATCATTGCCGCTAGCAACGGCGATGAACAACACGTTGCCCTACTCGCGCAAACTTACACGCCCACAACGCCCGGCCGGCATGTACTGATTGCGCGCGCTTTTTTAGACGACGGCTCTTTTGCCGACTCTCAAGTTATTTTTGTAGATGTTCTTGATATGAGCGCTCTCCCCGTTCAAATCAATGTGGATGACTTGCCTCGCGGTGAAGGCGTGACCGAAGTCTCAGTAGCCGACCTCGCCGCCGCTTCTGGAACAACGGTGGAAGAACTTGCTCGCCTCAACCCAAGCCTCACCCCCACAGGAAGCGTCCCGCCTGGAACCGTTGTTTCTATTCCACGCCGTGCGCCTGCCCCCGGTAGTAGCCCGCCTGTGCCTCCGCCCGCGCCCGGCGCGCCTGGTTCGCCTCCTCCTTCTGCCGATAGCCCACGCTTTGAAGGAGAAACCCATTCGTGCAGCCAAATTGCAATGCGCTGGACAGACGCCCAAGATGAAACTTCTTATCGTTTGTATCGCCTTGCCCCCGGCGAGGCGACTATGACTTTGCTGGCAACTTTGCCTGCCAACACTGTTTCATTTAGCGATACGCCAGTCACCCGTATTGGCACATATCGTTATTTCCTTGCGCCGCTTCGCCGCACAGGCGAAGGCATTACGTCTATGCTTGCCGTAGAAATTACGCCCGATTGCGCTCCCTCCGGCAGCGCGAGCGCGCCAACCGACTTGAGGCTTTCGCTTATGACTTTGACGACGAGCGAAGGTTACGACGGCGTGTATTGTTATATTTCAGTAAACGGTTCGCGCTACGAACGTTTACCTGCAGGCGACGGCGTATTGCGCCCTACTTCAGGTCATCTTCAATATGATTTGCCTTTGCAAATCCCCAATCGTGGAAATTATTCGCTTGCGCCTAGCGCCGATGGCTTAGTGCGTTTAGAAGGCGAATGCTGGGGCAGGCGCGGAGCGCAGAGTTTGCGTATTGGGCGTTTTGCCGGCAACCATGCCAGCGGAGAATGGGATGGGCGCGACCTCGTTACAGAATTGGCTTTTGAATCGCCGCAAACCGCCTCCCTTCATTTTGCGCCGCCCGCCGCCGGCGGAACATTCATTCGTTACCGTATTTCCCCTGCCGCTTCTCATTTAGACCTGACCAGTTTGTATAACGGCGTTTTGCAAATTCCATTAAGCATTACCGAACCCATTCGCCGCGACCGCCCGACAATTCCTACGCCAGTCAATGTGCGTTTGGTCAACCGCCTTTCAGGCTATTGCGAAGACTTGCCTACCGAAGACCCCAATATGCTCAGCAGAGTATGCGGCGAAGAAATTATTCGTCAAATTGCATGGGACTGGTCGCCCACTGCCGAAGCGCCGCAGTCGGCTGTGACGGGTTTCATGTTAATTACTTCCATTGAAGATACTATTTCGGCAACCCCTGCTGGAGAAGGATTTGTCGTTAATATTACTCCCGGCACAGCGCGTTCGGCGCCTGTGCCTAATTATTCTAGCCGATGGCGTTGCGGCGCAACCGTGCGATTTACAGTGCGCGCAGTGACGGATTTAGGCGTTTCTGCTCCAAGCCCCGCTTACGAAGTTCGTATGCCTGAATGCCGCCCGGCTGGTCATTTACTTATTTCAGTAGATAAACTCATCATTGAGCCCAGCGCCGTCACCGGGCAAGTTTTAGACCGCGGCGATATTTGCATCGCCTGCGACGACCGCCGCCTAGAATTATTCGGCTTCCTTAGCCCAGGCGAAGCGGGTCTTTCGTATGGCATTACCAACCCAAGCCACAATATTGGCACGCTTATCTTTGGGCTTTGCCCTAACCAAACGATTTGTCACAACGCAGGCACGTTTACCAGAAATTCAGGTTGGTGGCATCAAATCCTAGAGTTTCCCATTCTCAACGAGCCGTTAGTATTTAGCGTCGCAATCAATGATTACGATACCGATAACGCCCCAGACCTATTCTGCACGGCAATGGCGGTTCTTGCTCCGCGTTCGCCGCAAGAGTGGTCTCGCACAACCGAAACGGTTATCTTACAAAGCGATTTTGGAGAAGCGAAATGTCGCTTTGAGATTACGGTTCGGGGTCAGCCATAACTGCAAAGGATTCATCATGAAACGAACTATCCTTTTGTTCTTGATTACGATTTTCCTCAGCGCTTGCGCCGCCCCTGCAGAAACTTCGGTCAGCGGCGTGCAAGCATGGATAGATCAGCCTGTTTCAGGCGCGATTCTTCCGATTGGGACATTCACGTTAAAGGCTCATGCGCGTCATACCTCAGGCAGCGGGGTGAATAAGATAGAGTTCCTTGTTAATGGAGTTAGCGTTGGTTCAGTAGATACCGACCCCAATGCGCCGCTCGTATATGCTGAAACATTATGGAACGCCTCTACCCCAGGGACATATCAACTGAGTGTGCGGGCGTATGCCGGCGCAGAGACCTCTGAAAGTTCGATTGTCGTTGTGTGCGTATCGCAAAATGTAACTGAGGCGGGGTTTGCTTTCAGCGGCTCTTGCAATGACTCGGAGCCGCCAGCCTCTTCAGACGAGACCATAACAATCACGCCAGAGCCGCAAAATCCAAATAATCCGCCTACAATAACGCCTACCCTTATTGTTTCGCCCACATCAGTCACCCCCACGTTTACGGCGATTCCTCCCACTGCTGTTGTGCCGCCCACCTTCACATCTGTTCCGCCTACTATTACTTCAGCGCCAGCCGACGTACAAGGACCAAATATCAAAAGTTTATATCACAGCGCGCCCGGCTATTATGGAGGTTGCAGCGGAACATTTACCATGCAGGCAATCGGCGTAACCGACCCATCGGGCATTGCCTCTGTCATATTTGGCTATCAATACGAAGGCGGTTCTTCTAGCGGGTACTTCACCGCTTCTGGAACGTTTGTCGGAAACGCAACGTATGAATTGACCATTGATAACAACTCCGGCAACCAAGCGTATAACGCCTTGCAAGGCGCAAACGGTTATATTCGCTGGTATGTGCAGGCGCAAGATAATGCAGGCAATATCTCCACAATTACAGACCAGGTCGGCGAAATCTTATATTGCCCCGGGTAATTTTGAATAAAATTGTTATGAGCGGCTAAAACGAGGAAAACTTTTAGCCGCTCATGGCTGAAATAAATTTTCTACCGATTTCCAATATGTTGAATCACATCGCCTAACGGGATAATTCGTTCGCCGTCCATTTCAAACCCGCCCACCGGCATAGGCTGACCGTCATGGTCTCTAAAATATAAAGGCAACCCTTCCGCAAAATTGAGCGGAAATTTTGTCGGGTCTTGGCGTTGATGATGAATATGAATATGCGGCTCGCTGGTGTTGCCTGAATTGCCGCATTCGCCAATCGCTTGACCCTCCGCCACAATGTCGCCTGTTTCCACCTTTACGCTTCCATTTTTTAGATGGGCAATGACCAAATATGTGCCTGTTTCGTCAATCCGAATCATGACGTGATTACCAGTGGGCGCTTCAAAATTATTTGAAACCACGCCTGGAGTTTCGTCTGGCTCGCCGTCATGCGCCGAGACGACAATACCGTCAATCGGGGCGACCACCGTCACGCCATAACAACTGTAATCCTCCAAATTTTGACTTCCCGAAAAGTAATTCGGCTCAATCACCAAATCATACGCCCAGCGTTGGTCTGGCGCGGCGGCGTGATAATTCGCCTTGATAGAGTCTCCGCCCCATGCCACGCGAATCTTTTCATTCGCAGGCAGGCGAATCGTTACAGATGGCTTTGTATTTTCAAGCGAAGCGGGATATGCCACTGGCGCAAACCACAAAATAAACCCAAGCATACTGATTAATGAAGCCATCAATGTCCAAACGACTGGTTTGCTTTTTCGTTTTTTAATCAGAGCATAAATTCCAACCGCAATGAATGTGACCAAACCCAACAAAGGCGGAATCAATTGCAACATATACCACCCTGAAATTTTAACCATGCCGCCTGCCAACAGCATTCCTAAAATAACGATGGCAAAAGCGCTCAAAAGCCCAAACGGAATCCAACGTACAATTTTCCAAACGCCAGCGGATGTTTTTTCTTGTTCCATGAAATCCTCCAAAATAGTTGTTAAAAGATGTACGAAGCGTACTCTATAAAAGTTTTGTTGATAACTAAATATTAACAAAACTCGCGCTTGCCAAATAAAAACCTTATTGGTATACTGCCGCCCAACATGAAAACAGTGTTCGCGCACAACCGCCATCATCATACAATTTCTCCCCCGCATGTTCGGGATGTGTCTGTGCGCGTACTTATATTTGGCAAATAAGTAATTTCGCATTGAAATCATCAAACCCCGAGCATGCTCGGGGTTTTTTGTTTTTTACACCGTCCGCAGGTTTCTTAGCAAATCAGCGAGACGTTAAAAAGGAAATTTTATGCAAAACAATCAACGCCTTAGGCTTTCTCTCCCATCGAAAGGACGCTTACAAGAAGCGACGCTTCATTTTCTTAATTCGGCTGGGCTTTCGGTCTTCAAGCCGAATCCGCGACAATACGAGGCGCAAATCCCCGCTTTGCCTGAGTTAGGCGTTTTATTTCAACGCCCCGGCGATATTGTCGTTAGCGTTCGTCAGGGCAGCGTAGATTTTGGCATTACGGGGATGGATGTCGTTGAAGAAAAACGCGGCGAGAATGGCGATATTATGATTTTGCACGACGCGCTCGGTTTTGGCTATTGCTCATTGACCTTAGCGATTCCCGAATTATGGAATCAGGTGAACGACCTTCAAGCGTTGAAAGCATATACCGCAACATTACATCGCCCCTTACGAGTGGCGACAAAATTTCCAAACCTAACAAGCAAATTCCTTGCTCAACAAAATATTCCGCACGCATTAATCACGGCTGAGGGAACGCTCGAAACCGCGCCAACCATTGGCTATGCCGATATTATTTCCGATTTGGTTTCTTCAGGTCAAACGTTAAAAGATAATCGCCTGAAGACAATTGCAAATGGAATCATTCAAACATCGCAAGCGGCTTTAATTGCCAATCGCTACACCTTGCAAAAAAACCCCGAAGCCTTAGAAATGGCGCGCCGTTTATTAGAATACGTCGAAGCGCATTTACGGGCGAAAGAAAATGTTTTGGTTATCGCCAACATGCGCGGGGTCAGTCCAGAAGCGGTGGCGGAAAAAATGTTTCAACAAACAAGCGTAGGCGGCTTGCAAGGTCCCACCATCAGCCCCATTGTCACGCGCGAATCGAATCAAGGTTGGTATTCTGTCACAATTGTTGTACGCCGCGACGTTTTACCAAAAGCGATTAGCGAGTTAAGAAATATTGGCGGCAGCGGCATTATCGTTTCGCCCGTTCATTATATTTTTGAAGAAGAACCGCCGCGCTATAAAGCCATGCTGAGCGCATTGAAAGGTTAACATGTTGAAACAATATGATATTCAAACCGCTAAACAAACTATCTTAAGACGCACAGCCTTTGATTCGGTTGATAAAAAAATTTTGCAAAGAGTTGAAGAAATTTTAAGAGACGTGCAATTACGCGGCGACATCGCTTTGCAACATTGGACTCAAACATTAGATTTATCTCCCAGCGACACACGCTTCACGACCAAACCTCAAATTGATTCTGTTCCCCGAAGCGTTCTCTTCCGCGCGCTTGATTCGCTTCCCCCACGTCAAAGAGACGCGCTTGAAAACGCAAAGGCTCGCATTGAATTATTTCATCGCAAACAACCGTTAACTTCATGGTTTACGGATGAATTGGGCGGCAAGGTTGGTCAAATCGTCAAACCGCTTCAAAGAGTCGGTTTGTATGTACCGAGTGGAACTGCTCCTTTGCCGTCCACTGTTCTGATGAGCGCCCTCCCTGCGCGCGTGGCGGGCGTAAAAGAAATTGTAGTTGTTACCCCGCCAATGAAAGAAAAAAAAGAATTTGTTATTGACCCCGTCATTCTTGCGGCATGCGCCATTGCAGAGATAGATGAGGTGTATCCGATTGGCGGGGCGCAAGCCATTGGCGCGCTGGCGTATGGAACTCAAACAATTAAGCGGGTGGATAAAATTTTCGGTCCGGGCAATATATACGTCACCTTAGCGAAGCAAAAAGTATTTGGCGTTGTAGGCATTGATGGGTTAGCGGGACCTACTGAAACGGTTGTGATTGCGGATGAATTTGCAAATCCCAAATGGGTAGCGGCAGATTTATTAGCGCAAGCCGAACATGATGTTCTTGCGTCTGCTATTTTAATAACGCCATCACAAACTTTGATTCAAAATGTTCAAGTTGAAGTCAAAAATCAAATTGAAATATTGAAACGTAAAAATATTATTCTGACCTCGCTAGAAAATTGCGGCGGCGCTATTTTAACTCGTGATATTCAAGAAGCGCTTGACCTTGCCAATGAATATGCGCCCGAGCATTTGGGCTTATCTATTAAAGAACCATGGAAATGGATAGATAAAATCCAAAACGCTGGCGGGGTTTTTATGGGAGAACATTCTTACGAAGTATTAGGAGATTATGTTGCGGGACCAAGCCATGTGATGCCCACCAGCGGCACGGCGCGATTTGCTTCTCCGTTGAACGTCTGGGATTTTGTAAAAATTATCAGCGTAGTAGGGTTGGATGAAACCGCCGCTCAGGTTACAGGTCAAGTAGCCGAGGCGATTGCTTTATCTGAAAAATTAGATGCTCATGCTAATGCTGTATCTATTCGAAGAGGAGAATCGAAATGAATATTCGTAAACACCTTGAGGCGTTGCCGCCATACACACCCATTGAACCTTTTGAAATTTTATCGGCAAAAATTGGGCGAAGGGCAGAGCAAATTATTAAGTTAGATGCGAATGAAAACCCTTACGGACCCTTACCCGCCGTTCGTGAAGCGTTAGGCAATATGAACTTTCCGCATATTTACCCCGACCCTGAAAGCCGCGCTTTACGAAGCGCTTTAGAAAAATTTACCGGCGCGCCTGCTGAATATCTTTTAGCAGGCTCTGGCGCAGATGAATTATTGGATTTAATCATGCGCGTCTTTCTTGAACCTGATGATTGCATTCTTTCTTGCCCGCCCACGTTTGGCATGTATTCTTTCGATGCGGAATTAAACGCGGCGCGAGTCGTTGAGGCGAAACGCAATTCAGATTTTTCATTAGACGTAGAGGCAATTCGCAAAGCCGTTGAAACGCACAAACCAAAATTATTTTTCATCGCTTCTCCCAATAACCCAGACGGTTCATTGATTCCGCCAGAAGTTATGGATGAATTATTGTCTCTTCCAACGCTCATTGTTTTGGATGAAGCCTATATTGAATTTGCGGACGAAAATCTTGGCGCGAGTTTAAGTCGTATTGCAGAAGCGCCAATGCGAGAGAATTTAATTGTCTTGCGAACGTTCAGCAAATGGGCGGGGTTGGCAGGCTTGCGGGTTGGCTATGGGGCGTTTCCCAAATGGTTAATGCCCACGTTATGGAAGTCCAAACAACCGTATAACGTCAACGTTGCGGCGAGCATTGCCGCGCAAGTTTCTTTAGAACATGCAGAACAACTGAAAAGCGTTGTCCAACGTCTCAAAACCGAACGGGAAAGGTTATTTAGAGAATTAGAAAAGATACCGTTTCTAAAGCCATATCCCACTCAATCAAATTTTATTTTGTGCCAAGCGCTTGACAAAGACGCTTTGGAATTAAAAACAACGCTGGCAAATGAACATGGAATCTTTATTCGGTATTTCAACAAACCAGGCTTGAAAGACCATATTCGCATCAGTGTTGGTAAACCAGAAGATACAGATATGTTAATCAAAGCGCTTAACGGATTATGAAACGGATAAAAATCCGTTTTCAATCCGCTTATCCGTTTTAAGTCCGTTACAAAGGAGCGTTTATGAGAACCGCAGAAATATCCCGAAAGACGAACGAAACCGATATTCAAATCAAGTTAAATATTGACGGAACAGGTAAGCATGAAATTTCTACAGGCGTTGGTTTTCTCGACCACATGCTCACCCACCTCGCCGTGCATGGTCTCTTTGATTTAACGGTCAAAGCGACAGGCGATTTGCATATTGACGTTCATCACACGGTTGAAGATGTTGCGCTTGCTTTAGGGCAGGCGTTTGAGAAAGCGCTTGGCGACAGAAAAGGCATTATCCGCATGGGCGATTCGTTTGCTCCAATGGATGAAACGCTGGCGCATGTTGCCATTGATTTATCGGGCAGACCGTATGCTGTGATTCAAACCGAATGGCATTCGCCTTATGTTGGAAATATTCCAACAACTTTGTTTCCGCATTTTCTTGAATCGTTTGCTATTACTTCTCGATGCAACTTACATGCGCGCGTTTTCTACGGGCGAGACGACCATCATCAAGCCGAAGCGTTATTCAAGGCGTGGGCGCGCGCGTTAGATGTTGCGACTCAAATTGACCCGCGCCGCGCCGGAGACATTCCATCTACCAAAGGGACATTAACAAAATGAAAAATGTCATTTTGATAGACGCAGGCACGGGCAATCTTCGTTCGGTGCAAAAGGCGTTGGAGCATATTGGCGCAAGCGTGTTGCGAACCGACGACCCGCAAAAGGTCTTAACGGGAGAAAAGATTATCCTCCCGGGCGTTGGCGCATTTGGCGATTTTATGCTTGGGTTGCGAGAGAAAAATTTAGAAAACGCAATCAAACAAGCGGTAAACCGCAATATCCCTTTGTTAGGAATTTGCGTCGGTATGCAAGCCTTATTTGAAATCGGCGAAGAGATGGGCGCGCACAAAGGCTTGGGGTTGTTGCCCGGCGCGGTTGTGAAGTTTGCCGAATCGCTCTCGGTGAAGATTCCGCATACGGGTTGGAATCAGGTTGAAGTTAAGCGTGAGGCGCAGATATTTCATCAAATAGAAAATCAAGCGTATGCGTATTTCAATCATTCTTATTATTGTCAGCCGCAAAATTCATCGGATGTGATTGCGGAAACCGATTATGGAATCAAATACGCTTGCGCGGTTCAACGGGAAAATATTTTCGGCGTGCAATTTCACCCGGAAAAAAGCCAAAAGGTTGGCTTACAAATTTTGAAAAATTTTTTGGAGTTGGCATGAGTTTCACTATTTACCCCGCCATTGATTTACGAAACGGAAACGTGGTGCGCCTCAAAGAAGGCGACCCAAATCGTATGACTTCATATAGCGCCGACCCCGCGCAAACTGCAAAGCAATGGTTAAACGCAGGCGCAACATGGTTGCATGTGGTGAATTTAGACGGCGCGTTTGGCGAAATTGATTCGGCGAATCAAACGGCATTGCAATCTATTTTGAAACTGGGCGCGCGTGTGCAATTTGGCGGCGGGCTTCGTTCAATGAAGATGATTGAAAAAGTTTTTGAAATGGGAGTTAGCCGTGCGGTTTTAGGCACGATTGCCATTGAACAACCTGAACTTGTGAAAGAGGCAATAAAAAATTTTGGCGCGGAAAAAATTGCAGTTGGCATTGATGCGCGCGATGGATTTGTAAGCGTGCGCGGCTGGAAAGACGATAGCAAAATTTTAGCCGCTGACCTCGCGCTTCACATGCGGACCTTTGGGCTTGATACGGTTATCTTTACAGATATTCGCAGGGACGGTTTGGGCGGCGGATTAAATATCGAAGCAACCCGCCAGTTAGCAAACGTCAGCGGACTTAACGTGATTGCCTCTGGCGGCGCGCAAACTTTGGAAGATGTTGGTGCGGCGCGCGATGCAAACTTATCTGGCGTGATTATTGGACGCGCGTTGTATGAAGGCGCAATTGTGTTAGCGGATTGCCTTCGGCAAATCGGATAAACGGATATGAACTTATGTTAGCGAAACGAATCATTCCATGTTTGGATATTAAAGATGGGCGTGTAGTGAAAGGCGTGAACTTTATCAACCTACGCGATGCAGGCGACCCTGTGGAGCAAGCGCGGCTCTACGATGCACAAGGCGCGGATGAATTGGTCTTTTTAGATATTTCCGCAACGAATGAGGGGCGCAAAACGACTTTAGATTTAGTCAGCCGAGTTGCAGAAACGGTTTTCATGCCATTAACCGTCGGCGGAGGGGTTCGTGAAGTGGACGATATACGAAATTTATTATTGGCTGGGGCAGATAAAGTTAGTATCAATTCGGCGGCGGTGAAACGCCCAGAATTATTATCGGAGGGCGCCGCTCGCTTTGGCGCACAATGTATTGTGCTGGCAATAGACGCGCGCAAAAATAATTCGAGTTGGGAAGTGTATGTGAATGGCGGCAGAGCGCCCACAGGCATAGACGCCGTCGAGTGGGCAATTCGCGGGGCGGGCTTGGGCGCGGGCGAAATTTTATTAACCAGCATGGATGCCGACGGCACGCGCACAGGCTATGATATTGAATTGACGCGCAAAATTTCAGAGTCAGTTTCTGTGCCAGTGATTGCCTCTGGCGGCGCTGGAAATATGAATCACTTTGCAGAAGTTCTTACCACTGGCAAAGCAGATGCGGCGCTTGCCGCATCTTTGTTTCATGACGGCAAATTGAAAATCCCAGAACTAAAACAAGAACTACAATCTTTGAATATTCCAATAAGAGGTTGAACATGCAAGTAGAACTCTCTGAAATTAAGTTTGATTCAAATGAACTCATCCCTGCGATTGTTCAGGATATAAACACAAAACAAGTCTTGATGATGGCATATATGAATCAAGAATCTTTGGGTCTCACAATTGAAAAGAAAGAAACAGTTTTTTGGTCAAGAAGCCGAAATGAGTTGTGGCATAAAGGCGCAACCTCAGGCAATATTCAAAAGGTGATTGAAATCAAAATAGATTGCGATGCCGATACACTGTTAATTTTGGTAGAGCCTGCGGGTCCCGCTTGTCATACAGGTGAAGCAAGTTGTTTTATTAGGAATATAGAGTAGGGGCGACCCATCCATAAGAAGCAAAGGTATTTTGCATTCACGGGACGGGTCGCCCCTACAAAGGAAAACAAAATGAATATTCAAACCTTATTTGAAATCATTGAAGAGAGAAAAAATAATCCAACAGAAAAATCATACACAACCAGCCTCTTCAAAGAGGGCTTGCCAAAGATAGCGCAAAAAGTGGGCGAAGAAAGCGCCGAAGTGATAGTCGCCGCGCTGGCGCAAAACGACTCGCGCCTCATCGAAGAAATTGCCGACCTTACTTTTCACACGCTTGTATTATTATCTGCGCGCGGGCTTACCCCGCAACACATTATGAACGAATTGGAGAAACGCCGCAAATGACAAAAATTATTTTATTAGATATAGACGGCGTGTTGGTGACGCCCGGCGGATACAGAGCCGCCTTACATGCCACATTAAATCATTTTGCGAATTTAATGAGCGCGCCGCATTTTGATTTTCACGAAGAGCAAATTGCCGAATTAGAAAAACGCGGAATTTTCAGCGAATGGGATATGGTCCCTCTTCTGTTGGCGACTGCATGGAACGACATTCTCTCCACATGGGGTGAAACCAACCTACCTTCGGACGTAACGTTGGCGGCGATTGAAATTGGAAAGCGCTTAAACGGCTATGCCCCTCACGCGCTCCATGTCCCCGACTTTGAAATTTTGCCGAATCTCTACCCCACCGAGTCTGCGTTACAACAAAAATGTTTTCCATTTATTCCCGAAAACTTGCGTCAAAGTTTATTACACGATTCGCGCAATGTTCATTTTTCCGCCACCACACGCTTGTTTCAACATTTTTCATTAGGAAGCCAAACGTTCAGCGAGGCATACAACTTACCGGCAGAAATCGAAACCGAGTCGTTTTTATATTTGCATGACGTTTCCAATCTCAATCAAACCATTTTAGATAAATTACTTCAGCCCAATATTTATTTAGCGTCTATTACAGCCAGGCCATCCGCGCCGCCCCGCAATGTAGATGCCTCTCACATGGGGTACGCGCCCGAAGCGGAAAAGGCGCTCGATTTAGTTGGGCTGGCGCATATTCCCCTCATTGGATACGGCAGATTAGAATACATTGCCAAACTTCATGGGCTTGAACCATCTACATTATTGAAACCATCGCCCGTTCACGCTTTGGCTGGGGCGCTTGCCGCTTATACAGGGAATGAATGGGATGCCCTTCAAGCCGCCGTACATTGGCGGCAAACTGGAAAATTAAATAATGTATTTTCACAACTGCCTAATTCATTTGAATTAATGGTTGTGGAAGACACACTGGGCGGGATTCGTTCTGCGCAAAGCGCCGGCGAAATTTTTCAAAAAGAAAATTTTGACGTAACCGTCAAAGCGATTGGCTTAACTTCAGGAAGCAAAACCAAAGCGCTTGCTTTTGAACAAGCGGGAATTGAATATTTTGAAAATTGGGAAGAAATAATAAGCAATATAAAAATTTAGTGTGTAGTAAGTTCTTTCAAAAACTTTTCTTTATTGGCAGAGCGCGCCGTTTTTCCGCTGGATGTTTTCAATATCCAAGTTTCATCCACCACTTTCACATGCCGCACCGCCACTGCCGAATTTTTGGCGACGTGTTTGCGTATCGCATCGGCAATCAATTCTTTATCTGATTCCTGCGATTCAGCCTCTGCAATAATGACGACTTCTTCTGTGCCTGATTCTTCGTCATACATCCCAAACGCAACGCATCTTCCTTTGCGCACGCCTGTTACCTCGCCCGCCAGCGACTCTAAATCCTGAGGATAGACATTCTTCCCGCCAACGATGATTAAATCCTTTTTTCTGCCGGAAACGTATAATTCGCCGTCAGCCAGATACCCATAATCGCCGGTCAAATACCAACCATTCTTTATCGCCGCCTCGGTGGCGTCGGGGCGATTGAAATATTCCGTCAGCATGCAATCGCTTTGCACGGCAATTTCGCCAACGACTCTTTCGTCAACTTCATTGAACGATTCATCTACGACTTTGATTTTGACGTTCGGAAGCGGTTTCCCCGAAGAAGTCATCTTTAGGGTTGGAGAATCAGGCTTCCCTTTAAGCGCGAGGCGTTGAGTCATAAATATCTCGCGGTCAATTTCATCTATCGCGGGGGTTTTATCAAGCGGGCTTTGCGTCACGGCGAAAACGTTTTCCGCCATCGCATAACAAGTTTGCAGCGCGGAATAATTTAATCCATACCTTGAAAATTTTTCAAAAAATAAATTATGGCTTTCGACATGCACCGGCTCGGAACAATTGATAACAGCCCGCCATGTTGAGAGATTTACATTTTCAAGATTGCGCTCGCGGATTTTTTGCGCGCAAAAGTTGAAAGCGAAATTTGGCAGCCATGTGAGCGTGCCGTGATATTGCGAAACGGATTGTAAAAGTTTATACGGCGCGCGCACCCAATCGAACGGCGACATTAACACCAGCGGAATTTGCAAAACGACAGGCATGATGAAACATGCAATAAAACCCATATCGTGATAAAGCGGCAACCACGAAACGATGACGTCGCTTTCTTTATTGAGTTGAATGGCTTTGCTATAAGCGTTGAGTTGATTCAAAATTGCGCCATGCGAAAGCGCCACCCCTTTTTGCAAACCCGTTGTGCCTGACGAATGCTGCAACACGGCAATATCTTCTTGCGCCGAATTCATACCTTGTAAAGAATCAAAGTTGATATTTGATTCAGATTCAATTTGACTCGTCAGAATAATATTTTTAACCGAATCGCCTTCCACCAAAGCGCCGCGAATTTCATGTTCAAATTCTGGGTAAGTGACAATCGTTGTCGGTTTGGTAATTGAAATTAACGAAGCCAAGTCGGCGCGATATTTTTCAGGCGCAAGTTTTTCTGTGAGGAACGGCATAATAGACGGAATTGCGCCGTGCAAAATCGCTCCCCAAAATGAAAAAACTAAATCTTCGCCATGTTGCAAAATCAATACGATAACTTCGCCGCGTTTGATTCCTTTTTGCGCGTACGTTTGCGCGTAACGATTCGCGCCCTGAATCAAATCACGATAATGAATCGCCTTATCTTCACGACCTGCAAATTGTAAAATTATGCTGGCCTTATCAGGAACGGTTTGATATGCGCGTTGGAGAAGATGAGGGAGGGTATTCATCAATTTGTCTTAAAAATATGATGACGGCGGGCAATAGACCGCAGACTGCCTGCAATCGTCCGCTGTTTGTGGGCGGCGGTCAAATTATTTTCTTGATTGAATCAACCCCGCCAATTGATTCAACGAATCAAACGTATTCGCATTTAATTCGGTATCTTCAATTTTCACGCCAAAGGTATCTTCCACAAACAAAGCCAAATCCATCAGGCTAAACGAATCGATTAGTCCGCTAGAAATTAATGCTTCATCAGGTTTAATTTCTTTATTAGGTTGTTTCAATATTTTTTCGGCAATAAACTTTGCAATGGGCGTTGTGATCTCAGTTGACATTGTATTTTCCTTTTTACTTTATTGTTCGCTCAATGCTTTTCTAACGGCGTCTAAGGCTTGCAGGGCGGTTAAATTTCTCCAGGGCCAGCCGCTAAGCATATTTTTTTCAACGTCAAAAAAGTTTCGTGAAAACGATAAATGAAAGCCGTCGTTCAATTCAGTCGAATGACCGTGATTCGGCAAAGGCTGTAACGCCGCCCAAAAATTCCAAAGCGGAATATCGTACTCAATTGCAATTTCGGCAATCTCGGCATTAATGCTATGGTCGCCTTCTAAATTATCGCCTTTCGTTGCAAGAATTGGCACCACGCCTTGCTCTAAAGAATACTCAACAATCTGACGCATATATTTTCCATAATCATCGGCGGGTCTGCCGCTAAAATTTGTTTCCAAACTTATCAACGCCACGCTTGGGTTATTCAACCGAAATTCACAAGCGATTGGCGTTTCGCCCGATTCGCAATGTTCAGGGTCAGCCCGCAACGGCGTGAGAATTGCCGCCACATTGTAGCCGTCGCGCATTGCCAAACTTGTGCGCGAAAACGAACCCGCATAATAATCAATCGTTTCTTGCAAATAGGCATATTCGCCGAGTCGGTATCTATCTTCATAATCAAAATCTACAAGATAAAAATCAGTGCTGGTTTGACAATCGCCTACTTTAGAAAAAGCATGTGGATTTCTGCCCATCGCCAACCCGCGCTGATACACCTCCTTCATCGCTTCGCTGACGACGGGGATAACTGGCAGCTGTTTCCATTCATCTGGCGCTAACGTTGGGCGGGGAGTGGCAGCCGCAGCCTCTTCAGCGGCTTCAACTATTTCATTGACAGATTCAGTCGCAGTTACGTCGCTTGGAATAATTTCAGGTTGTGATGTAACTGGCGCATTCATACAAGAAGCTAAAAACAAACTTAATAATAAAAATCTTAACTTCATCATTACTCCACAATAATTAATAACGACCACTGACGACTGAACGCAGACCGTAAATATTATCAGCCGTCTGTGGGCAGAGGTCATTTATTTGCAACTTTCCACAACATACGGCGCTAAACTTTCAGCCAACATCTTTTCGCCGTTGGGCGTTAGGTGAATGGCGCTGTTGGTAAACTCGCCCGCAGGGGCGATATTCCACAAGTCAACATATTGCCAATAATTTTCTTCACTTAATGTGAACATCATCTTTCGATATTCGTCATACGCCCAGCGCGGATAGAAAAAATTATAGCGGATGTCGCTATTATTTCCAGAACTTATTAACATCGGCTCATTTACCAAAATCATGGGCGTTTCACCTGCAATGCGAAAGCCTGTTTCTAAAGCATTCAACGCCAAAAGGTTTTCATCTAAATTCGGTTTTATGAAATTATGATAACTTTCGTCTTCATCAAAATCGGTTTGCGCCTTTTCGTAATCGTCCGAATAGATTTGGTCAATGCCTGTGGCAGACCACATGACTCCATACATTTGCAGGCGGATTAAATCTGCCCAAGCGCGTCTGTCTCCGATAAAGGTTTTACCCCAAAAAGTTTTTTCTTCAAATTCATTTATTACAGTTTTTAGACCGTATTCTTTTTCTATTTCACGAATCGTTTCTTCGTTGTTTAATACTATCGGCGAGGCTTGCTTTTCAAGGGGAAAAGCGTCTAAGGTGGTTAGCCACAAAATCAAGTCGGGTTCATATTGCATGGCATACTCTAATAACATAATGTCTTTGGTCAATGAAATGGTCGGATAGCCTACGTTATAAACCGCAACGTCCTTACCGCATGCCGAAAGTTTCATTCCATTCAATTGACCTGTTAGCGTTTCTTCGGGTTTCAGCAACGTTCCCCAGACAGATGAATCCCCAATGGCAATCACGCGAAATTCATCTTGCGCCTTTTCCGCTCCATGAAGCACATGCGAGGCAAACATGGCGTTTAAGTCAAATAAGCTTAAGTTATAAGATTGTTTCGGGTTTTCCCCAAACGGCAGTCTCTCTCTGCCTGTGAAAAGAGAGTTGTAGAGAGAAAACCGCCCAACTTCTGGCTGCCATAAGGCAATCAAAAGATTAAAGATGATAAAGAGGAAACTTCCTTTTAGAAAAACTCTAAAGTAATTTATTTCTTTCATAAACCTTGTTTGCGTCATTTTGAGTGAAATAAAGAATCTCTACGATTATCTCAGAGACCCTTCGCTGCGGCTCAGGGCAACACGACTCCAAATAATTTCAAAATCACTTGCCATGAAGCGACGGGCGAACTTAATGCAAAAAATATCCAGCCGAGCGCTACAAAATGGAAAGTAAAAATCATTCCGCTTATATTTAATACTTGTTGGCGCAAGGGCGTGTTTGCCCATTCGGCGGCTTTGGCTTTTGTAAAGTCGTTCCAACGGTTATGAATGAATAACCCAAGCCCATGCCATAAGCCCCAGAGCGTAAAATTCCATGTCACGCCATGCCAAAAGCCGATTAGGAGCATGGTGGCGACTTGGGCGATTAGAATCATCATCGGCATAGAGAATGGTTTGCGCCATGACCTTAACCAGCGCGTAACAGGGTTAAAGAAATAAGCGCGAAACCATTGAGTCAAAGTGATGTGCCAGTTATTCCAAAATTGCGTTAGGTTGGGTTTGAGGTAGGGCGAAGAAAAATTTTCAGGTAAGTTAATGCCAATGAATTTTGCAATGCCTAAGGCAATATCCGTGTAGCCGCTGAAATCAAAATAGATTTGGAAGGCGTAGGCATAGACCAAAACCCACATCCAGCCTGTGGAATGAACTTGAAGCGCGTTTGTGTCGTTCAATGCGATTAATGCGAATGTATCTGCAATTACAAATTTTTTGAATAAGCCAATCAATAATCTTTGACCTGCTTCAAAAAACTTTTCTTGCTTCAATCCTTCAAACGGCTGGCGTAAATCTTTAATGAAGCGTTCAATGCGGTCAATGGGACCAGCCACGAAAGCGGGGAAGAAGATGACGTAAGCGATGTATTCATCTAAATCTACAGCAGGCAAGCGCCCTGCTTGTTTATCTCGAATTGTATGAATCAAACGAAAGGCGACGTATGAAAACCCAAGCCAGCGAACATCAAGCGCAGAGGCATTGGTTAGAGATTGATTTGTCCATGCGCGAAGTAACAAGCTAAGTTCAAGCGTCCATGCGGGGATTTTGAGGATGAGAAAAATGCCGAGAAGCAAAATCAAGCCGAAGGTCAAGAATGAGGCGGCGTTTTTTCTTAATAAAAAAAGAATGAATCCAAAAATCGAAAAAATCATTAATGTGATTTCGATTTGCGGCGGACGAGACGGAGTGAAGATTTGCGCGAATGAAAAATATCTTGTCGCGTTAATCAATAAGATAACGCTGGCAATGATTGCAAGCGTAAAAATATTTTTTCGGTTGAACGCGGTATCGGTTGTGACGCGCCAAGAAAAAATTGCGATGATGAGCGTGAAGATTGGAAGCCAAAAATCCAAACCGCGAATCGGTAAGGCGGGTTGCAGCCAAAATACGACCAACACGCTGGCGATTAATAAAAATAAATTTCTGCCGCGTTTGACGATTGCAAACAGCAATGTAAAAAAAACGATAATCAAAATTTGAGTTATCGTCATCTTAAAATCCCTGATAAATCCATGTGGGGTTACTATCTGCCGTGAAAACGGTTAATGCAATTAAGATGAGACAGAAGAAAAAGGCTAAGATGTTTTCGCGTGAGAAAATTTTTTTCATATCGTTTTGACTGCAGACCGCTGACTGAAGACGATACCATGTGGTCTATCGTCTGCCGTCCGCGGTCAAGTTTTATCTTGTTCCACAAACCAGCCAATTGCCGTTTTCGTTTATAACTTCGTAAGTGATGTTGGAAAAATCTAATTCTTGCGGTTCGCCGCCGTAACTCATTTGCAGTTTGCCGGTGCAGTTTACTAAAGTCGTATCGCCGTCGGTCCCCGTTTCTTGACATGCGACGTCATCGGCTAGGGAAACTTCGACAAGTTCAAGCGAATCCAATTCGAGTAAGGCGGATTCTTCCCATGCGGCGCATGAATTGGAGATGAGCGCCGCTTCGTCTTTTGAGGCGAGGGCGGTGATGTATGCTTCTACAGTTTGGCTTGCGCCGTTGGTTTCGCCTCCGCAAGCGGATAATGTCAAAGCGATTATAAAAAATATAAATATGAATTTGTTTTTCATTAGACCTCATTGTTTATTTGTAAATTGCGTGCGCGATTATAGCATGGGGAGTTAACTCAATTTACGCCGCGCCAAATTTTAGCCCCAAGCGCTTCAACCAAGTTCGGTAAGCGATTGCCACTCTATCCGATTTCAAATGCAATTCGGCTTGTAAATCGAGCGGTAATAATTCGGGGCGTTGAGAAAGCACAATGGCGCGGTCTTCTTCAAAGATGTCGGTGATGCGTTTTGTATATTCGCGCTGTAAAACTTCGGGGTCAGCCCACATGGTGGAAGAAATTAAAAACCAAACGGTTGTATCTAATTCGTCATGAGGCGTGAGGGTTAACATCAAACCATGCGTGGCGGATGGCGCGTTGTTGCCCCACCAGCCGGCAGGGACGTGTTTGGTCATGTGAGCGGTGAAAGGGCGAAAGGCGCGGTAGATGTAACTCACTTTGCCTCCGCCTTGCGCGCCGTATTGAGCGGGTTGATAGACATAAACAGGGTCTGATTCAACGCCTTGTTCTGAAATGCGCGTTTCAAAATCGTCTATCTCTGGATGATTCTGGTCGCCTAATACGCCTTCATGCACAAAGGGAAAATGCGCCACGTCTAAAAAGTTTTCGATGATGCGCGGTCCGTGAGCGGGGACGTGACGGATAGGGTCGCAGACTGCCCAGGTGTAACCGTTTTCTCCCCATTCAGGAAACGGCGGAATATCATTGGCTGGCTCGCCTAAGCATACCCATAGCATATTGTATTTTTCTTTAACCAAATATGTTTTCACTTTTGCTTTGGTTGGCGGCGTTTGGTTGGGGTGGGCTGGAATTTTGACGCATACTCCCTGATGGTCGTACGTCCAACCGTGATATGGGCATTGTAAATATTCTCCAACAATCTTCCCGCCTGAAAGTTTTGCGCCGCGATGGATGCACAAATCTTGCCAAGCCAGATATTGCTTGCCCGATTTCCATAAGACAATATCTTCGCCAAGCAAGCGCACACTAATAATTGGTTGCGAATTAAATTGTGAAGTCGTAGCAACGGGATGCCAATCGTTGATGAGGAGAGGGTCATTAATCATGATGCAATTGTAATGCAAAGCCAAACTTGTTAGCGCAACCCTCTTAAAGGATAAGAAGCGACAAATTATCTTAAGAAGTAGTTTTGAAAGTTATTCATAATTGATTTGGAGTAAAATCTACTTATTATTAAAGCTTATTAATCTTGGAGCAATTATATGACCGTGCAAAAGGTGCGCGAAATTCTTGAAAAAAACGGGCGGCTTTCCATCCCTGTTTCTGAATTGTCGGACGATAGCGATTTATATAATGCGGGGCTAACGTCGTTAGCGACGGTGGGGTTGATGCTGGCGCTGGAAGATGAATTCAATATCGAAATTCCAGATAGCATGTTGGGGCGAAAAACGTTTTCGAGCATTCAATCCATTGTAGATGTGGTTGAGCGCTTAACTCAAAAAACATAGGATGGCATTTTATGGAACATACCAACCAGGCTGGCATAAGCAAGGAAGCGTTTGAAAAGTTATTAGAAGACGTGCATAAAATTGGCGAAGAAGCGATTCGCCCAAACGCAAGAGATGTGGACGCCAAAGCGCGTTTTCCGCAAGAAGGCATAGATGCGATAAAAAAATTAAAATTAATGGGGGCGTATATTCCTACCGAATTAGGCGGGCTGGGGTTAAACATTACGCAACTTGCGCGCGTGTGCGAAGCGCTAGGGCAATATTGCGGCTCAACGGCGATGATTTTCGCCATGCACCAAATTCAGGCGGCGTGCGCTATCAATCATGGGTTATCAAACGAACATTTTCGGAATTATTTGAAGAAAGTCGCTTCAGAATCGCGCCTGCTGGCTTCTGCCACCACAGAAATGGGCATTGGGGGCGATTTGCGTCAAAGCATTTGCGCGGTTGAACAAAATGGCGATTCGTTTACGCTCACAAAAAACGCCCCCGTGATTTCTTACGGCAAACAAGCCGATGATTTATTTATCACCTCGCGCCGCACGCCCGACTCGCCCGCTAACGACCAAGTGCATGTAGTCGTCAGCAAAGAAGATTATGAACTAGAACCAAGCATGACCTGGGACACGATGGGGTTTCGCGGCACATGCAGTGAAGGCTTTCTGGTTAAGTCAAAAGGGCATATCAAACAAATTATCCCTGCGCCGTTTTCAGATATTTTGAGCCAAACCATGCACCCTGTGTCGCACATTTTATGGGGGTCGTTGTGGTTGGGCATTGCAACCGACGCGGTAAACATGGCGCGCGCCTTTGTGCGCGATATGATGAAGAAAAACCCCAATGCGCCGCAAACCGCCGCATTACGTTTAGCGGAAGCGCATTCCGTTTTGCAACTGATGCGTGAGAATGTGCATGGCTGCGCGGAAGAGTATCAAAAATTATTAAGCGAAAATAACGCCGAGGCGTTGGATACGTTTAGTTTTTCGGTCAAAATTAATAATTTGAAAATCGCTTCTTCGAGTTTGATTATTGACATCGTCAGCCGAAGTTTATTGATTTGCGGCATTGCAGGTTATCGCAATGACACAAAATATAGTTTGAGCCGTCATTTGAGAGATGCGTACGGCGCTTCTTTAATGGTAAACAACGACCGCATTATGAATCACAACGCCACATTACTTCACATGCATCGTGGAGATTAACCTATGTCTCACACGCACGAAAACGTACCTGAACTACAAGAAAAATATCAACGCGAGTTAATTGCCGCAGGGTTATTAATTGATTTGGGCGTGCCAGGCGTGTATGGAAGAAGCGGAACGTTTGAACAAATCATTGAAGCGTTTGAACGATACATCACCCGCGAAAGCGAAGCGCTTGGAGCGGAAACGATGCGCTTTCCTCCCATTCTCCCGCGCGAGCATTATCTCAAAACGACTCATATTGAATCCTTTCCTGATTTGATGGGTTCGATTCATACCTTTATGGGCAGGGAAAGAGAACATCTTGAAATGCTTCGCAAACTGCATGAAAACGAAAAATGGACAGACGATTTAGAACCTTCGGCGTTGATGATGAATCCTGCGGCGTGTTATCCGTTATATCCCACCGCAAAAAATACGGTATTGCCTGAGCAAGGTCGTTTGATTGATTTGGTTGGCTTTGTGTTCAGGCACGAACCGTCGAAAGACCCAGCCAGAATGCAATCCTTTCGTCAGCGAGAGTTTGTAAAACTAGGCACGCCAGAACAAGCGCTGAACCATAGAAATTTTTGGTTAAAAAAAGGCGAAGACCTATACCACGCTTTGGGCTTGGAAGTGAAACCAGCGCTTGCCAATGACCCGTTCTTTGGGCGCGGCGGTCGCGCTATGGCGGCTTCTCAACAAGAACAAGAATTAAAGTTTGAGTTGGTCATTCCAATTACAAGCGAAGAAAAGCCCACCGCCATTTCTTCCAGCAATTATCATCTTGACCATTTTGCTCATCCCTTCAATATCAAAACCAAAGACGGCAATATTGCTCATACCGCTTGCATCGGCTTTGGTTTAGAAAGAACCGCATTAGCGTTATTAAAGAAATTTGGTTTTGCCCCCAAAGCATGGCCTCAATCCGTTAAGAATCTTTTAGAAATTTAAACGGAGAGACACAGCAAGTCAAACGACGGTTTTGACAGTCAAATGTTTCGCCGCGTTTCTATAAAGATAAAATGAAAAAATCCATCTTACAACTTAACCCGCAAACCTATCAACGGCACTTAATTCATGGACCTGACCGCATTTGGGCTGAAACCAATTGCTACTCGGACGTGTGGATTGAATTGCTTCATGCGATGGGTCACGAGCCGATTGCCTCGCTTCCATTCACGTTAGTCATTGACTTTGAAGGCGACCAATGGACGTTCTTCAAATTTCCGCTCGCTGATTTATATGAACTTTATGGCTTGGATGTGCAAGAGTTAACGATTTGGAATCGCCTCATTGACCATGTGGATGAGCAAGTGGGCTTCGGCAGACCTGTGTTAGTTGAGATGGATTCATATTATCTGCCCGATACATTCGGCACCGCTTATCATACGGCGCATGTCAAAAGCACCATTGCCGTCGTAGAAATTGACGTTGAAAATAAACATCTCGGTTACTTTCATAATCAGGGTTATTACCATTTGTCGGGCGATGATTTTACAAATCTATTTCGATTAAATCAAAACGACCCCGTCTATCTCCCGCCGTATGTGGAGTTTGTAAAAATTTGGAATCGCGCCAAAAAGGGACAAGACCTGATAAACGCTTCGATTCAAATTCTAAAAAAGCAACTTGCATTTATCCCAAGCAAAAATCCATTTGATGCGTTTGCGGCGCGGCTTGCAAAAGATATTGATTGGCTCAATCAAGAGTCAATAGATATGTTTCATCAATATTCTTTCGTCACGCTTCGTCAACTTGGCGCGTGTTATGAATTGTCAAAAACGTACTTGCAATGGCTGCAACAAAACGGCGAAAAACATTTAGAAGACGCAATTGAAATTTTTCATAATATTTCCACCGCCGCCAAAACAACGCAATTCCAACTCGCGCGCGCCGTGAGCAAAAAGAAGCCGCTTGATTTTTCGCCCATTGAAAAAATGGGGCAAGATTGGCAAACCGCCATGAACGCGCTCCAAAAACTTTATAAGTAAGGGCGACCTTTCAATATTAATCATGAACCAGAATCGAAATTGGCAGGTCGCCCCTACACTGATAACAAACGGCTGGGAAGTAAGAAAAGCAGCCTCCGGTCAATACGACTCTCCAGATTGGATTCAAACCGCTTCGCCCTCTTCGGGTATGCCTGCTTCTGTTCCCTCAACCGTCGCCTCGCTGACAAATGAACCCGACATCGAAACGTTTGATTGGTGGTATTCGACTGAATTTAATTTCAGGAATGAAGGCAAACAACATTTCCTCGTCTTTGACGGGTTAGCAACCGTAGCGGAGATTTGGCTGAACGGCGAAAAAATTCTCACCGCCGAAAACATGTTCCTACAATACAAAGTGGATGTGACGGAAAAGTTAAAAGAAAAAAATCAACTCGTTATTTGCTTTCGCTCCATTCAGCAAGCCCTAGAAGTTCAACGAAAAAGACCGAAGTGGAAAACAAAACTGGTCGAACATCAAAACTTACGCTGGTTTCGGACAACGCTGCTTGGCTTTATCCCAGGCTGGACGCCGCCCATCAAACCAATCGGCATTTGGCGCGAAGTTCGTTTGGAAACTTTTGAAGTTGCAAATCTTGTTGACTTTAATTTACAAACATCGCTACAAAATGAAAATGGGGTAATTAAAGTCAAAGCAGATATAGAAAATATTTCTAATCAGCCTTGTGAAATTATTTTTGAAATTAATGGCGAATCACATTGTCTTTTCGCTGGCGCTGACCAAAAGATTCAAATCAATAAAGAAATCATTTTACAAAATGTGAAATCATGGAATCCGCATACGCATGGCGAAGCGAATCTGTATCCGTGTCGGTTCATGGTCAAGGCGCAGAATCAACTTTACCCGTTGAAAGAGGCGCGAGTCGGGTTTCGGCATGTGCATCTTAATCGAGAAAATAATTTATTCCAAATTCAAGTCAACGAAAAAAATATTTTTGCGCGCGGCGCCGTGTGGACCATCAACGACATCGTTTCTTTAGACGGAAAAGTTGAAGATTTGAAACAATCTTTGAGGCTTGCGCGTGAGGCGGGTATGAACATGCTTCGCATTGGCGGCACGATGATTTATGAACAAGATGCGTTTTATGATTTGTGCGACGAGTTGGGGATTATGGTGTGGCAAGATTTTATGTTTGCCAATATGGATTATCCCGTTACTGATGAAGCGTTTCATCAAAACATTTTAGCGGAAGCGAATTATCAAATTAGAAGATTGTGCGTTCATCCGTGCGTTGTTTTCTATTGCGGCAATAGCGAAGTGGAACAACAAGCCGCGATGTTGGGAATTCCAAATGAAATGCGGCGTAATGATTGGTTCGCAAATGAATTGCCTGCGTTGATAAAAACTTTGCATGAAGATTCTTTGTATGTACCGTCTTCGCCAAGCGAAGGGGCGTTTCCGTTTTATACAAGCGAAGGCGTGACGCATTACTACGGCGTGGGCGCTTACTTGCGCGATGTAAACGATGTGCGCCGCGCCGATGTGAAATTTACAGCAGAGACTTTAGGATTTTCAAATGTGCCGGAAGATAAAGCGCTTTCAAATTTGATTCATGATTCCGCTTTATGGAAACGCGGCGTACCGCGCGACTCGGGCGCTGAATGGGATTTTGAAGATGTGCGCGAACATTACACAAACAAATTATTTCATGTGGAGGCAGAATTAAAAAATAAAGACTTGACTCGTTATTTGGCTCTTTCACGGGTAGCGACAGGCGAGATAATGAGCCAAGTTTTTTCTGAATGGCGTTCAAGTTATAGCAACTGCAATGGCGGTTTGGTTTGGTTTTATAAAGATATTCTAGCTGGCGCAGGTTGGGGCGTGATTGATAACAACAATCAACCCAAAGCGGCTTATTATTATTTGAAAAGAATCTTTCAGCCGCTTCAAGTTGTAATGACCGATGAGGGGTTGCAAGGCTTGCACCTTCATATCATCAATGAAACGCCTTCGGCTTTTACAGGTACGATTGAGTTCGTAATGTTGAACGCAAGCGTTTCGGTTGCGAAAGCGAAGCGGGAAATCAAAGTCGAGTCGAATCAAAAAATAAAAATCATTGCCGAAGAAATGCTCGGCGGGTTTTACGACACAAGTTACGCCTACAAGTTTGGTCCGCCCAAACATGAAGTAGCGTGTGCATCTTTGAAAGATGAAAGCGGGAAAACTATTAACCAGCAATTTCATTTTCCTGTCACGCATCATTTACCAAGGGTCGAAGCCCATGTGGTCGCCGAGTTTTCTGAAAACACGCTTTCAATTTCAAGCGATAAGTTTTTATACGCCGTTCAAATCGGTTGCGAAGGATTTTTGCCTGAAGATAATTATTTTCATCTCATGCCGAATGAAAAGAAAGAAATTAAGTTCAATACAAATAATAAAAAACCAAAAATTCAAATCGGCGCTGTAAATTTAATCGGTGTTATATATGTCTAATTTATTTTTTTCATCGCAAACGTATTTGCGTCATACAAACCGCGCGGGGATAAATCCCCACACTAGTTTACCAAGCCCGCTCAAGCGGGCTGAGCCGTCTTTAGACGGCTTCGTAAAAATAGCATGGACGTTTACGTCCGTGCGGGCGACGATATGAAAAACGCGCAAATCGAGCGAATTCCTTTTTATATTGAAATGGGCAAAGACGTTTTGCTGGCGTGGTGTCATTTGCCAGAACGCCCCAGCGACCATGCTGTTTTAATTTGCCCGCCTGTGGGGCATGAGTTTGTCAATTCGTATCGCGGCTTGCGTCACCTGGCGGACGGTTTTGCAGAAAAAGGCGTCACAACCTTTCGCATGGAATATCAAGGCGTGGGCGACTCATCGGGCTTAGATACCGACCCCGATAGATTACAAAAATGGCTAGATAGTATTGAATACACAGTTAATTTTATAAAAGAAAAATGCGAAATTAAAAAAATCAGTTTGCTCGGCTTAAGAATGGGCGCCATGCTTGCCAGCCTTATTTCACATAAAGTGGAGATTGAAAATTTAATCTGTTGGGTCCCTGTGGTCGAAGGCAGGCGCTACATCCGCGAAATGTTGGCGCTGCAAAAAACGGGAGAAAACGCCGATTTAGATGTGGACAGCACAACCTTAGAAGGAGGCGGGTTCTTAATCACCCGCGAAACGATGAACGAACTGTTGTCGCTTTCGCTTACAAACATTACGCCTCGCGCCAAACAAATTTTTCTTTTTAATACCGATGATTTGCCGCTTCCTAAAAATTTAATTGAAGCGTGGTCAAATCAAAATTTTCATTTTAAGCATAAAACTTTATTGGGCTATGCAAATATGATGGCAACCCCGCATAACAGCAAAGTTCCGCATTATGCCATTGAAGAAATTACGTCTATCAAAATTGAAGGAAATTGGATAGATAAAAATATTTTTTATCGCCTAAAAAATTACCAACAAACTCGTTTTGATTGTTATACATACGCGACCAGCGCCAAAGAAAGTATGGACGCGGGCGGCGGATTTCCCGTTGCGGAAATTCTTTGCTCAATTCCGCGCACGCCTCTTTTCGGAATTTTCAGCCTGCCCCTGCTTCGTGATGCAGAATCTAAGCCGACAGTTTTGCTGTTAAACGCAGGTTCTGTTCACCGGATAGGACCAAACCGCAATTATGTTTACATTGCCCGCGAATTGTTATCGCTCGGCTACAAAGTCTTTCGCTTAGATTTTTTAGGGCTGGGCGATAGCGTTCGCCCTGAATTATCAAAAGAGAACGACCCATATCTCCCAGAGGCGTTAGATAACATTAAACAAACAATATGTTATCTAAAAGAATATCATCATGTCCGCGAAGTTATACTCATGGGCGTTTGCTCGGGAGCGTATTCGGCTTTTCAATTTGCTTTGCATGAAAATGAAACCAGCGTGCGCGAAATTATTCCCATCAACCCGCTCGCTTTTTATTGGAAAGAAGGCATGTCGTTAGACTATTCTCCCGCCGATTATTATTTTGATTGGAATTTGTATCAAGAATCCATGCGGCGCAAAGACCGATGGGTAAAATTACTCAAAGACCCTAAACGCTGGTTTATAACCGCCAAGACAACTATCACCGTATTTTGTATAAAACTATCCGCTTTTCTTAAACCTTTTCTCAATCAAATTCAACGGGCGCTGGGCGCTAAAAATATAGAAGACCTCGCGTGGGATTTGAACGTGATTGTGAAAAAAAACGTAAAAGTGAAATTTATTTTTGCAGAAACCGACCCGGGTTATCAATTATTAAAAGAGGGCGCGGGTAAAACGGCAAATAGATTGGTTAATGAAAAGAAAATACACATCGAATTTATCCCCAAAGCCAACCACAACTTTTCGTCTCATTTAGGGCGCACCCAGTTACTAAAGAGACTTAAGGAACATTTTTCTGATAAATAGAGATACAACCGTCCCGAAGGTTCGCCATAGAAACCATCTCCATTTGCGAGAACCTTCGGGACATGCTTCTTTAATAATTCGTCGTTCTATCAATCATCCCATTTTCACGCGCAATATGGTCGCAGACTTTGAAAATCCACACGCTTGCCGCGCTAAATAACAGGCTTAAGCCAATCATCACGCCTAAAATTTCCACATTGCTGAATTGAGATAAAGTCGGAAAGGCTTGCGCCACATCCCCAACCAACGACCTTCTTAACAATTCAAGCCAATACGTTGTCGGCATAAAATAACCAATTGGGCGAAGCCATTCGGGTAACACGTCTAATGGAAAGACGGCGCCGCTGAAAATATATAAAGCCGCCGCAACCGCCTCGCCGATAAAGCCCTCGTGCCGCGCGGTGATTAAGGTGAACCCAGCCAGCATTAATCCAATTAAAGCCAGCATGACAATGCCCAGCGTGAGCGAAACGATGAATAACCCCCAATTGACTTCCGCTAAATTGATATTCACATTTAGGAAAAATACGCCAGTGAGAATGGTAATTAATACTGCAATAGAGCCGACGATAAAACGCGCGCCGCCCCGCCCTAGCAAATAGATAGGAATGTTAATGGGGGCAATATACATATATTTCAACGTTTTATAAAGTTCGCGGTCATCTACCACCGCCCAAGAGACGCCCGTCATCACCGCGCCGACATAAATATAAAAAGCGTTGCCCAAATAAATGTACGGAAACAAAGCGCTGTCATACGCGCCTTGTGTGATGACCCCATACATGATGACCAAAATCGCCGCGCCCGATAAAGGCTTGACGATAGAATACACCGCAAAAAGAAAGGGGTCGGTCCAGTTCGATTCAATCACCCAACCGAGCCAAGCCGCCATCCGAAACGAACGCCAAGAAGTTGATGTTTGCATAATGTTCTCTTTTCTCACCACGAAGGACGCTAAATGTCGCACAGGAAAAGCGTTAAAAACATTGTGTACCTTCGTGACCCTTTGTGGTTAAAACTATCTTCGACTTTCCGTAATTCTGCCTTCTCGCACCGCTAACTTTTCCACATAGGCTAAAAGATATTTTGAAGCGACAAGAAACAAAACGGATAAACCAGCCAGTATCCAAATTTCAGTCGCTACATCTAAAAAGCCGATGGGAAATTCGGAGGAGAAAACAAGTTGACGCATGGCGTCCATACCCAACGTTAGCGGAAGAAGCGAAGCGCCCGCCGCCGCCCAAAACGGCAGAAACTTAATCGGAAAATAAAATCCAGACGCTAAAAAAATCGGCTCTTGCGCTAAGTTGGCAATATGCCAGGCTTCGCGTCCAAATAACAAAAATGCCGAAGCCATCATCATGCCCATGCCGTATAAGGCAATCATCGTCAAGGTAAACACAGCGAAGAGTTGTAAATAACTAACCACTTCAAACTTAACCGAAAACGCAAAAGTGCCGAATAACGTCACCGCAACGGCGCGCAACACGGTGGCAAACATGCCGCCAACCGCCATGCCTAACAGTATCGCCATCATAGAGTTGGGCGCCATAATGTAAAGCGATAAGTTGCCTTGTTGTTTTTCCCAATACAATTGGCTGCTCATGCTCCATAACACGTTGAGCCAAAACGCGGTCATGGCGCCGCCCATCACCACAAAGCCCACATATTCTTCGGGCGCGTTCAATGCGCGATACACAAAAACATAAGCGCACACGGCAAGCATGGGCAATAAAATTTCAAAGAACACCCACGAAAGCTCGCGTTGCTGACCAACAATGCGCGGATATGCGCGCGCCACAATCGTTTTCAAAAACAACCACACGCCCGTATCTTTGCGCGAATACGGGCGCGTTAATGGATTATTCAGATTGTCCACTGTCTTCCTCCTCCGCCATACTGCGCCCAACCAAATCAATAAACACATCTTCCAGCGTAGGCTCGCGTTTGGTGAGATTCAAAACCTTCACGTCTTTTTGTGTAAATAGATTAATGACTCGCGCCAGCGCCGCCTCTTCGACCAAACTGAGATTTAATTTAGCGCCTGTCTCCGTCTCAACAATCGCCGCTTTCGTCACTTCGGGCTGGTCAACCAACATCTGCTGGCTCAACCCGTTGAGCGGGCTCGTCTGAATTTCAAAGATGGCGTCTTTTTGTAATCTTTGTTTCAAAGCGGTGGGCGTATCGCAAGCCAACACGCGCCCTTTATTGATGATGGCAACGCGGTCGCATAATTCATCGGCTTCCATCATGTAATGGGTGGTGAGCAAAAGCGTGCGTTCTTTATTGGCTCGTAGCCACTCCAACACAAACTTACGCACATCGCGCATTGCGCCGACGTCTAAGCCAAGCGTGGGTTCGTCTAAAAATAACACTTCGGGTTCGGTTAAGAAACCGCGCACAATGTTCATCTTTTGTCTTAACCCAGTCGAAAGGTCCGATGATTTTGTGTGCATTCGGTCTTTCATGCCAATCATTTCCAGCAAGGCTTCAATTCTTTCATTGGCTTCTTTAGACGGCACACCGTAAAACTGCGAAAACATCCACAAATTTTCGCGCACGGTTAAAAGCCCATACCCCGAAGACTCGCCGCCAGATACCATGTTAATTTTTGGGCGCACCAGTTCAGGCTCACGCTGAACGTCTGCCCCGGCTACTTTTGCCCAGCCTGAAGTGGGAGAAAGAAGCGTAGTGAGAATCTTAATCAAGGTGGTTTTGCCCGCGCCGTTGGGTCCGAGCAACCCAAATAACTCGCCTTTGTTAACCGTCAGGTTAACATCTTGCAAGGCAACCAGTTCTTTGCGCGTTTCTTTTTTACTGCCGCGCAGTTTATAAATGCGACCTAAATCTTTTGTTTCAATAGCAAGCGTAGTCATTCTTCTCCTTAAAAAATTGTTAGGTAATTCGTTGGTTTGGCGTGGATGAAACGTATGTATATCGTCAAGTATTTTGCGGGCAAGCGTGATACATTTGCGCACATAACAAATTCTCTTCTCCTCCTTTGTTATGAGAGCCAAGCCGTTGCTTGGCTCTCGCAATTTAAGGGGGTATAGCGGCAATAGACGTTTTTATTCGCTCGCCGCCCCGAAGGTTTTTGGAAGGCAAGGGGATTTCCAATCAAACCTTCGGGGCGATTTATAACGTGAGGTATAAAAAAAGAACGTGCGTTCTATTTTACTATAAATTAAGTTTTACCTTCAGGTAAAATTGCTTGTATGACAAACAAACAAGAATATATTCCAAAAAGCGCCATGAGCATTCACGCTCACCCCGACGACCAAGAATTTTCTATTGGCGGCACATTAGCCAAGTGGGCAAAAGCAGGCTGCGAAATTACCTCCGTGACGATTACCAGCGGCGACTCGGGCTCAAACGACGCCACAAAAGACGGCAAGTATAAGCCCGAATTAGCAAAAGTACGAGAAGCCGAGCAACAAGCCGCTAACGATACGCTTGGGATAAAGCATACGATTTTTTTGCGGTATCCCGACGGTGAATTACAACCGACGCTTGCTTTGCGAAAAGAATTGACCAAACTCATTCGCCAGTATAAACCCGAAGCGGTTTTAACGGGAAACCCTGAAGCGTGGTTTTATGGAAATGAGTACGTCAATCATCCCGACCATCGCGCCGCCGCGCAAGCCGCAATCGAAGCGGTTTTTCCTTCTGCAGGCACGCGCCTCATTTTTACCGACCTGTTAGAGGCTGGCTATGAACCGCACAATGTTAAAAAGCTATATGTGCATGGAACGGAAAAACCCGACACTTGGGTAGATATCTCCGAGACGATTGATATAAAAGTGGAAGCCTTAAAAAAACACGCCAGCCAAGTGCCTGTGGATGAAGTTGAAAAATGGATGAAAGACTGGGCAAAGGAAGAAGCCAAAGATAAAGACTTTGAATACGGTGAGTCATACCGGGTGATGGCGTTGGCGCATGAGGAAGAAGAGAAGAAATGAGTTTATATGCAGGGGCGACTTGTGCATCGTCCCTGCGGTTTAAAAAAATAAATGACCAACCAACGCCGCGGCGACCGTCATCGTAATGTTATCAATATCTTTATACGGTAACGATTCGATGAGCGCTCCCGCTAGCGCCATACAGGTAATTGGCAAAAAGTAATCAGAAAGCGTCCCCGCAAAGACGCCAGCATTGACATAGATAAAAATAATAATCGCAGATGTAACAAATCCGCCGATAAAAACGGCAAGAGAACCTGCCGCAGATTTATCTTTGCTCCACGCCAATTTTGCGGAATGAAATTTCCTGCCGACAATATCGGCAATGCCGTCGCCGCCGCACATCATCATTAAAGCGATAATGCCGATTGGAGAATCTTTCCAATAAAATAGAGTCAACGCCACAAACATAATTCCATAATAAAGCGGACCACGCAGAATCTCTTTTGGGTCGCCAGTGCGCGACATGGCTTTGACCGAGGCTTCGTCTTTCAAAATTCCAAACCCAATCAATGCAAATTGAATCGTAATCGCCAGCGGAACAAGCGCCGCCCACCAACGCGCGTCGGGCGTGTCCTGAAATAAAAACCAGCACAGCACAAAAAGAGGACCTGTGCCAATATGAATTATTTTTCGGCTGAGTTTGCTATCTATCCATCCGCGATGGGCGATGAAATCCATAGAACGAAGGAAGATAAGCGAAATGACAAAAGTAACGAGGGCGGCGATTATGTTGTTCAAAGGAGTCTCCCGATAGATTTATTTATTAATCATAAACCCTTCAATCGTTTTTCTCAACTCTTTCAAACTGACCGGCTTGCTCATGTATTCTGTCGCCCCGGCTTCAAGGCAGCGCTCGCGGTCGCCGGGCATGGCTAAGGCGGTAAGAGCAATGATAGGCGTAGAAGCAAATCGAACGTCAGACCTGAGGCGGCGCATGGCTTCTAACCCATCCATCGCCGGCATTTGAATATCCATCAAAATCACGTCGGGTAAAACGGTTTGCGCTTTTTCAAGCGCTTGCAAACCGTCGTTTGCCACAATAATTTGATAACCGTAATTTTCGAGATACTCGCCGATGGTTAAGACATTGGTTTGATTATCTTCTGCCAATAAAATTTTTTGACGAACGCCTGCCGCTTTGGGTTGATACTGCGCTTCGACAGGTCTCGGCTGGAAGACGGCGCTTTGCGCTTCTTTTTCTTGACCTAGCTCGCCTCGCCGATAGGGCAACTTAATCGTAAACCTGCTGCCTTTACCGACTTCGCTTTCGACTTCTACGCTGCCGCCGTGTAAGTCGGTTAATTTATGCACAATCGCCAACCCCAGGCCTGTGCCTTCAAAAGGACGATGAAAACCGCTTTCCACTTGCACAAACGGCTGAAATAGTTTTCTTAAATTTTCTTGCGAAATGCCAATGCCGTCGTCGAGGACGGAGAATTGAATGATTTCTTGTTCCGCATCGGCATTCACCAACAAAGCGACATGGCCATGATTGGGCGTAAACTTAACGGCGTTGCTTAGCAGGTTTACTAAAATTTGTTTAAGGCGGCGCGGGTCGGCATAAAAAGGCGAGAGGTCTTCTGCAATTTCGTAAGATAAAGTGATATTTTTTTTGCTCGCCTGACTTTTTACAAAAATAAGGCTAGACTTGCATAAATCAATAGCGCGAATGAGTTGCGGGTAATAATCAAACATGCCAGATTCGAGTTTAGAAATGTCGAGAATATCATTAATCAACTCAAGCAAATGTTTGCCGCTGGCTTCAATAATTTGTAAAGATTTTTGTTGGTTTTCGTTTAATGTTTCTTGATATTGTTCTAACATTGATTCGGTTAAGCCTAAAATGCTGTTGAGCGGCGTGCGTAATTCATGGCTCATGTTGGCTAAAAATTCATCTTTCGCGCGGTTGGCATGTTCTAACTCCAGGTTGGTTTGATTCAATTGCGCGGTTCGTTCTGCCACGCGTTTTTCGAGGGTGGCGTTTAACTCGCGTAATTCGTTTAATAAATTATTTTGCGTAATGGCAATCGCCACTTGATTGGCTACTTCGCGCCCAAGAGCGACTTTCTCCTCATCAAAGAAGCCGACCGATTTGGACGACAGACTGAACGCCCCAAATAGTTTGTTTTGCGAAAACAAAGGCAAAACGCAAACCGACCGAAAGCCGGCTTGTATGCCTGCCTGAAATAATGCCGGCGGGTTAGGCAGGGCGGTCAAGTCATGAATCAATACGGGTTGATTTTCTAAAAGTTTTTCGTTCATTTCCTGAAATAGCGAAAGCGGCGCGCGCGTCCCTTCTGTTAATGCCGCTTCGTCATCTGCACTGACGTTGAAGATTATCCCTTCGCCCGCTTCCCAATTAATCAGCGCCAAACTGGCGCGCTGACAATCCACCAACTCGCGGATGTGGCTCAACGCCGCTTCGACAATATTTTCAACCGTATCTGCCGAGAGAATGGCGATGTCAATTTCGCGCAATACTTTCAGGCGCGCATTTTGGGTTTGGAGCGTTTTCTCGGCTTGCTTGCGGGCGCTAATATCTATTCCCGTTCCGATTAAGTAAGTTACGCCTTCCGATTCAAAGACTTTGCCTGTAAAGTAATATGGCGTGCGTTTGCCGTTTTTGGATACAAAATTCGCTTCGACCCAAGCGACGCCGTTGTGAAAAACTTCTTCTATTTTCTCGCTAATCAATTTTTTTTCTTCTGCGGCAAAAAAATCCAGCGGGCTCATGCCTGCAATTTCTTCCGCAGTGTACCCTGTGACGGTTTCAAAATTTTTGTTCCAACGCACAAACTTCATGCTTTTATCAAACATATAAAACACGCCGGGCAAACTATCTAAAGCCTGATTAGAAAAATTACGCTCATTTTGTATGCGCGCATCTGCCGCTTTGCGCTCGGTAATATCGCGGATGACGGAAAGCATGGCAACGCGCTTGCCTGCCGAAGTTAAGAAAGAAGCGGTTGATTCTACAATCCGTTCCGTTCCGTCTGCCCGTTGGATTACGGATTCAAAAAGAGTCGGTTTTACGTCGCTTTGGAAGAGTTTTTCATATTGCTCTTCAGCATAGCCGCGAATATCGGGCGGGAAGATAATAGAAAATTTTTGACCTATCACTTGTTCTGGTTTGTAACCGTATAAATTGTAGTAAGCCGGGTTGGCGGCAATCACAATGCCTTGCGCATCAGATAGAGCCATAGCGTCGGTGGTGACTTCCCACACTTGTTTGAAGCGCTCTTCAATTTCGCTGAGCGTTTCTTCGGCTTGTTTGATTTGGGTTACGTCTCGATAATTAACAATGATGGCTTTGACGTTGGGTTTATGTAACAAATTTGTGGCGATGGCGTCAATCCATAGCCAGCGGTTCTCTTTATGGCGAATACGAAAAATCGCCTGAGATTGCGTTCCTTTTTTCTTTAATAGATTTTCAAACAGGCGGTGGATTTTTGGTAAGTCGTCGGGGTGAACGAGTTGAAATACGCTTTTGCCAAGCCATTCGGTAGGGCTGTAGCCCAACATACCGCTGGCGGCGGGGCTATCGTATATCACCTCGCCGATTTCGTTTAATAACGTAATGGCATTAATGTTATGTTCAATTAACGCGCGAAAAAAAGTTTCATTAAATGAAAGTTTGGGCTTGTATCTTTTTGAAACAGGCTGAGGTTTCTTCTTTCCGTTTTTTTTATTTGACTTCCCCCTGCCAGGCTGAGAAGTCACTTTCTGCGGTCTTCCCATTTTGCTCCTTTACCCAAAAGCAAAATTGCAGCGACATTCCAACAATTCCAAGTATAGCGCTTAAAGTAAAGAAATCAACATGAGGCGAAAGGGCGTCTGGCATTGGTCTGTTGGGGCATAAGGGATGTTTGCGTAACGCCTAAAGAAACCCGTTTAACAATTTCGCAAAGGGGTACAATTACAATATGCCAATTCTCATAGTAGGAGACTTAAATGACCATCACCCTCAACGGCTCAAATCTCACCATTGAACGACTCGTTGCCATTGCGCGAGAGAACGAAACGGTAGAGCTTGATTTGAAAGCGCTTGAACGAATAAAAGTTTGCCGCGCCATGCTGGAAGAAAAATTAGCAAACAAAGAAATTATGTACGGCACGAATACCGGCATTGGGGAATTTTCGGAAACGGTCCTCAACGATGAACAAGTGAAGGAATTTCAAAAATATTTGATTTACAACCACGCCGCCGGCATTGGCGAACCGTTGCCAATTGAATACGTCCGCGCGGCGTTGGCGGGGCGCATTAACGTTCACGCTCACGGGAACTCTGGCTGCCGGCCTGAAATCACCCTTACGCTGGTAGAGATGTTAAACAAAGGCGTCACCCCAGTCGTTTGCACGAAAGGTTCTGTAGGCGCAAGCGGCGACCTTGCCCCTATGGCGCAAGCGGCTTTGCTCTTAATGGGCGAAGGCGAAGCCTTTTATCAAGGCGAAAGACTCAGCGGAGCAGAAGCGATGAAGCGCGCTGGCATTCCCATTCCAGGTCTGCAAGCAAGAGACGGGCTTGCCGCAATTAATGGTTCAAATGTCTTAACTGCAATGTCGGCGCTTCAGATTTACGATATGGAAAGATTTTTGAAACAAGCCGAAATTGCCGCGGCAATGTCTATCGAAGCTTTGCTCGGCAATATGAAGCCTTACAACGCAAAATTGCATGAGTTACGCGGGTTCAAAGGCGCAATTGATTCGGCAAAAAATATCGCCAAAATCATCGAAGGCTCCGATTTAACGACTGGAAAAATGAAAACCAAAGTGCAAGACGCCTACTCCATGCGTTCGACCCCGCAAGTGATTGGCGCCGCGCGCGATGCGATTGCCTATGCCCGCTCGCAAGTGGAAATTGAATTAAACGGCGTGGGCGATAACCCTATTTTTATTCCTGAAGATAACTTAACCCTCACTGGCGCAAACTTTCAAGGTTCGCCAGTGGCGCTTCCTATGGATATGGCAGGCGCCGCAATTACAATGGTTTGCGTACTATCGGAACGAAGAATGAACCGCTTAACAAACCCAGCCCTTTCGCAAGGTTTGCCAGATTTTCTCGCCCACGAACCGGGCTTTTATTCAGGCTTGATGCTTTCACAATACACCGCTGACCATTTGATTGTGGAGCAACGAATTTTATCCGCCCCCGCTTCGATTCAATCTATCCCCGCCGCGGCCGACCAAGAAGATTTTGTGTCAATGGGGATGAACACCGCCTTGAAGAACGCCCAAATTTTAGATAACGCCTATGGCATTTTAGGAATTGAATTTATGGCGGCGGCGCAGGCGATGGACTTCCGCGAGTTTTCTTTTGGTAAAGGAAGCGCCAAAGCCCGCGAAGTGATTCGCAAACATGTGGAACATCTCGAAGTGGATAGACCGTTATACAACGACCATAATAAGATGAAAGCGTTAGTCCAATCTGGCGAAATATTGGAAGAAGTGGAAAAGGCAATTGGAAGTTTAAATTAAATTGTAGAGGCGGGGCGCGCCTCGCCTCTACTTTATTTCAAGAAAATTCACAACCCCATTCCCTGCCGCAACGCCGCTTGCAAAACAAGCCGATAATAAATAACCGCCTGTCGGCGCTTCCCAATCTAACATTTCGCCGGCGCAAAAAACGCCAGATACATTTTTCAACATCAAATTTTTATCCAATGATTCAAAACTGACGCCGCCTGCTGTACTAATCGCTTCATCTATTGGGCGAGCGGCGATTAATTCAATCGGCAAGCGTTTTATAAACGAAGCAAGTTTTTCCGCGTTTGTAAAATCGTCCTTTGATAAAACCTCATACAACAAACCCATCTTCGCGCCTTTCATGCCAATTGTTTTTTCAACATAACTTGACAACGAACGTGAACCGCGCGGCTTGGATAATTTTTCAATCAGCTTTTCTTTTGTTAGGTCAGGCGCAAGGTCTAAATACATCGTTGCCTTGCCGTTCTTTTCAATCTCATCCCGCATCATCGCCGAAGCGGAATAAATCAAACCGCCCTCCACGCCTTCTTTGGTGATAATAAATTCGCCTTGTTGATGAAACGACTCAAAAGATAAAGTTACAGATTTGATTGGATGCCCATGATATTTTTCACGAAAATGATTACTCCATTGCGCATCAAACCCACAATTGGCTGGCTTCAACGCCTCGACTTTAACTCCGAGCGGTTTCAGCATCTCAACCCACTCTCCCGTCGAACCAAGGCTCTTCCAACTACCGCCGCCCAAAGCCAAGATAACAGCGTGTGACTTAACTTCTTGTATCTCTTTTTCCGTTTCAAACCGACAACTCAGACCATTGAGACTCACCAACTTATGCCTCACATGAAAACGAACGCCCGCCTCGCTCAATCTGTTTATCCACGCCCTCAACAATGGACTTGCCTTCATTCCCTTTGGAAACACCCTGCCAGACGTACCAACAAACGTTTCAAATCCAAGTTCATGCACCCAATTTCTTAAATCATTAGGGGTAAAATTTAATAACCATTTTTGAATTTCTTCTTTTCGATTTCCATACCTTGTAACAAACTGCTCAAAATTTTCAGAATGCGTAATATTCAACCCGCTTTTGCCCGCCATCAAAAACTTTCTGCCTAGCGATGGTTTCGCCTCATACACATCTATTTGAACAGGATGTTTACTTAACACCTCAGCCGCCATCAAGCCTGCTGGTCCGCCGCCAATAATTGCAACCGATTTCTTCATGTAGAGAATTATAAAATAAGGACGTAGCGTTTCTACGTCCTTACGGTCATTTTTCCACGCTCACCACGCCGCCCACTGCATTCAACTGAATAGTCCATGCGCTGCCGATTTGAAATTGTTGAAATTCACTTAATGAACTGGGCGAATATGTCATTTGCCCTTCAGATGTGCTGAAATACACAGTGAAATCTTCCGAAGCGGAGCCAACTCGCTGGTCAGAAGCGAGGCTTGGCTCGGCATACACGGGAAACAAATCGTTACCTTCCAATTCGTAAGTTTGCACTGTCGTCCATTCATCCAACGTATAACTACAATATTGTTCCGTTTCTGTATGGCATTCTTCCACCACTTCGCCATAGCCTGTGCCTGTATCTTCAACGCGCTCTTCGCAAACCTGCCTGCTATCTTCATAACAAGAAACGTTGTAAGCGTCTGCGGGCGGGTTGCCGCGCTCGTTAGAATAATTCACTGCGCGAACCTCTTGCACAGGCACAGACGTTTGCCAATGCACATTCGTCACCGTGCCTTCTACCGATTTAGATGGAAATACAAACAAGAAAAGAATGGCAACACAACATAAAACCGCAAAGATGCCGAAACCGCCAAGCCATAACCAATTGAGATTTGAGCGCTTCGCGCCTACGGGTAGGCTTGTTTTTCCAGCGGAAACATTCGCTTGCGGCGATACATGGGCTTTTGGCAACGGCGCTCCGCATTGTTCACAAACGGTAGCAGAGCCTTTATTTTCAAAACCGCAATTGGCGCATTGGATGGATTTTGGCGGAGGCGGCGCCGCTTGCAATCTTTGCCCCGCTTGCCGCGCTTTGCCTTCTTTCAAATCGGCGCCGCATTGCGAGCATGTAAAAGCCGTGGCTGGGTTGCGCGTGCCGCAAAACCCACAATGAATATCGGCGCCCGCTTTAGCCGCTTGCACCACTTTTTCATCGGTGATGATTTTTTCTTCCGCCGCGCGTTGAAATTGCACATTTTCTGGCTGCGGCGCTCCGCAACTTTGGCATGTTTTTTGCGGACCTGGATTCTGCGCCTCGCAATTTGGGCAAACCCAAATCAATTGCACAACGCCTTTGCTTCGTCTTTGCATATATTGCTCCTATATTGCATAGTGTACAACAAAATAAAGATGTAATAAATAGTACCTCTTGCTTACGAATCAAAAAGCCCTTAAGTTTCCTCAAGGGCTTTCGTTTATAGTCTTCCGCTTTTCTAAGACCTTCAGGGTATTTTGCTTAATAATCTATTTGTTCGCCGCCATATTCGCCCGTGAGCGATACGTCGCCTGTGGCGTAGTTGAAGGTATAAATTAGGCTGCCCGTTTTCTCGCCCGTCACATCTACATCAAAAGTCATCAAGCCTGTATCCAAATTGAACGAGCCTGTGCCCGTCATGGCTAAGCCTTGAATAAGCGAGCATTTGTCAAAAGCGTAAGCGATTAGGCTTTCGTTGTCGCTCGGACCGAATGTGAACGTGCCGCCTAAGTTACAACCGACCGACGTTTCTTCACTTAAATCGCTGTAATAAAATTCTGGCAAGTAAAAGAGATTATCGTCAATGGCGATAAATGCCTCCAACAAGTCGCCAGCCTCACTTAAAGTCTGAGGCGGGTTCGGAACGTAAGAGGCGATTGTATCTGCCCATTCTTCGCAGATAATTTCTCTCTGAGCGGGCAAAGTTCCATTCACCAAAAACTCGGTGACGTAATCGTCGGGGCAGGCGTTTCCCCAACCGAAAATGGAATGAATGCCGCCCTCGCCGTAAAGGTGATAGCCATTATCTAAATGCTTGAATACGGCTAACCCATCTTCAAAGGGAGTGGCGGGGTCAAGTTTTGCGTTTAAGATAAACACCGGCACGCCTTCTAAAACCAACGGCTCGCGCTTCACCGCTTCTTTTGGAGATGAGGGCCAAAACGCGCACGAAACGCCCGTATAAACGCTCCCGTCGAGGCGCGGCACCGTGCCATTAGAAGCCTGCCCCGCTTCAATTGATTGTTCAATGCGTTCTTCTGGCGTGCCGCTGAAAAAGGTATCGTCTGTGCAAAGCACGCTTAAGAACATCGTATCCGAAAAAGTTGGGTCGCCGAGATATTCAAACGTGGCGGGGTCAATGGTGGCGTTATCGTACATCAAACGCAACATGGGCGTTAAGTCGCCTTTGTTTGCGGCGGCAAGCGCTTTGAGAAATAACATGCGCCCTGTTAATGAATACATTTGATACGCCGTTGTATATTCCAGCGCATTAAAGGTAAACGTGCCTTTGACCGTTTTATCGTTTGGTAATGGGAAGGTGTATTCAATCGGGTCTTTAGAAACCTGCGCGGCGAATTCGTCATACACTTTGACGGCGTCCTCGCCGTTCATATCGGCAGAGCAAAGTTCATCGGCATTGCAAGCGTTTAATACCGCCACCAACACTTTATCAAACGCCTTTTCTTGATTCAATGAGCCTTGCTCGCCTGAAACGGTCATATCAATTGTGCCGTCTAAAATCATGCCCGCTAATCTATCGGGGTAAGCATAGGCATACGTTTGTGATACAGCAGTTCCGTAACTGACACCATAAATCCAAAACTTTTCATCGCCAATCAAAGTACGAAAATCTTCAATATCTTCTGCCACTGAATCAGTGCCGTAGAAAGCAAGTTTGGCAGGGTCAATACCCATTTCAGCAACACAACTTTCAACATACGTTTTGGTGCCTTCTACTAATTCTACTTGTTCTTCAGGAGTATCTGCACCTTCTAGCCCAGCCTCATCATAAGAAGTAAGATAACTCAAAAAATCTTCAGCATAAGCAACAGGGCAAGCTAATTCAGAAGATAAACCAATACCACGTTGGTCGTAATAGACAATATCGTAATGCTCTAAAATACTTTCATCAAAATAACTCCAATAGGCACTGCTAATGCCTTCACCACCAGGTCCGCCGGGGAAGGCTTGAATAAACATGCCATATCGCTCACCACTAGCAGGTAATACACCAAAGACAACATCAATTGTTTCAGTATTTGCAGAATCAAATTGATTTAATGGAACTTGTAAAGTAACACAAGTTAATTCTTCGTTTTCTTCACAAGGCACGCCGCCTAATTCCTCTAACTTCGGCGTAATATCTTCAATGACATTAAATTCGCCAACGCCGGTATTTGCAGGCGTTTCAGGTTCCGCAGTAGATTCAACAACTGGCGGTTCATCTCTCCCCGCAAGCGGTAAATTAAAATTACACGCCATACTCATAATAGCCAAAATTAAAACAAACGTAAATAACTTTTTCATATTTCTTTCTTCTCCTTTTAGATTTTATTCCACACACGAACTTTTTGGATTAATGATTCGGGATTCGGTTCTTGATACGGTGACAAATCATCCGCCTCATTCTTAAGGGGAGACATGCTCAATGCACTGAAAACGGCTCCAACCCCGTTAGCGACGTTGTGCTCATCATAACCACCTTCAAGCACAAAGACAATTTTCCCACCACAAAATTCTTCTGCTATCTCCACTAATTTCTTAGACATGACATAATACCCTTGGGTAGATAATCCTAACGAAGTTAATGGGTCACTCCAATGCGCATCAAACCCGGCAGAGATTAACAACATCTCAGGCTGAAATGCTTGCACGACTGGCTTGAAAATAGAATCACATAATTGTTCAAATGTTTTATCACCAGCGTAAGCGCTCAACGGCACATTGACGATTCGCTTTTTTGCATTGGGTACATCATCAATTGCACCCGTGCCGGGATAAATTCCCCATTGATGTGTTGAGATTAATCCTGTGCGTTCATCATTTCTAAATGCTTCTTGCGTGCCATTGCCGTGATGAGCATCATAATCAATGACCATCACACGTTTTAATCCATTCGCAAGTGCATCCTGTGCGGCAACTGCAATATTACTGAAAATACAAAATCCCATGGCTCTATGCGGTTCTGCATGATGCCCCGGCGGACGAACAATGGCAAAGGCATTTTTTGCATCACCATTTAATACAGCACGCGTGCAAGTGATAACTCCACCTGCGGCAAGCAAAGCATCTTCATAAGAAGTTTTGGTGACGTAAGTAGGGGCGTGATCAATGATTTTTGGTGCTTGCTTACAAACTTCTTCAATAGATTTGATTAAACTTGTTGTATGAACTCTTGCAATTTCCTCCTCTTTCGCACGGATTGGTTCTATGCGTTCCGCACCAAATGAATCAAGCAAAGGTTCTACAATTTCTAATCTGCCTGGTCTTTCCGGGTGGTCTGGGAATTGATGAGTGCGCGATGGTACGAATGTATAAGCGGTGGTCATAAGTAGAATTTAAGTATTATACCTTGTGGTATTCATAGCAAAATTTTAATATGCTCTCTTTTAGTTATCACAGTTCCCTAACAAACCTGTAAAGCCACTTAACTGAAATGAAAGTAAAAAAACGAGTAATCACTATTAGAATATTGAAAATTATTACCTCCCAGAGGGAAAGTTGCATGAAAAAGTTCATAGAAAGTATTCTTCACCTCACCAAAATATTTATTGCTATTCTTGTTGTTGTCATCATTTGGTTTGTACCGATTGCTTTTCCACCAAATACTGCCGAACAAACACCATTACAACAATCACTACCCGTTCTGAAAATCTTTGCATCTAGTGCCGATGCTTGCCCGTTTGCATGTGTCAAATGCACAGCATGGGACCCAGATGCTTGGCCTAAGAATTGTTTAGAATATGTTTGTTTAGCAGATTGTGAAGAAGAATTACCGCCACCAACCCAACCACCTACTATTTCTCATACTTTGAATTGTTCATTGAATGGAAATAATGGCTGGTGCAAAGGGGATTTGAGCTTAAACTTAACCGCCTCCGACCCACAAAATGCCCAAGTAATTATCAGTGGAACGATTAATGGAGTTGCTTTTGCTTGCCCAACTGGAAATACCACTTGCTCGATTCCACTTTCTGATGGTCAAGGAAATATTACTTATCGAGTCGATTCTTCGACTGGACTTTCAGACTCAGATACAACTATTTATAAAAAAGATTCTACAACCCCACAAATTAATGGAAACATTACTGGCACAAGCAGTTTAAATAGTTGGTATATTACTTCAACAATTCTTTCCGCAACAACCACAGACTTAACTTCTGGCATTTCTGCTTTTGAAATGAATATCAATAATACAGGTTGGGTAAGTTATGCAGAGACCACTTTCAATGATGGGATTCATACGATTCAATACAGAGCCACAGACAACGCAGGCAATGTCACTGAAACAGCAGTTCAAGAAATCAAAGTGGACACTATTACTCCTGTTATCAACATTTCAACCACAGGCACAAGTGGATTAAATAGTTGGTACACGTCTAATGTGATTTTATCCGCCACTTCAAATGATAATACTTCTGGTATTTCATCTTTTGAAATCAATCTGAATAACACGGGTTGGGTAAATTATGCAGAAATTACATTGACTGATGGCATTCACGCCATTCAATATCGAGCCACCGATAATGCAGGCAACACTTACACAACCGCACAACAAGAAATCAAAGTAGATACCACGACACCGAGTTTGAGTCTTTCCATTAACGGTACAAATGGTCAGAATGATTGGTATGTCTCAAATGTTTCAGTACAAGCAAATACGTCAGATTCAGGAGCAGGCATTAGCCAAATCGAAGCGAAAATAGATAATGGTCAATGGTCTGCGGTCAACGGTCAATTGTCTTTTACAGATGGAATCCATACTTATCAATTCAAAATTACAGATAACGCTGGCAACGTCACAACCACACCATCCTTAACCCTAAAAGTAGATACAATTGCTCCAGTGATAGATATGGATGATGAAATTGATTTAGGTGATAGATTGTATTATGAACTTCAAGATGCAGGCAGTGGCTTGTGGATTAATCGCACAGTCATTGAGGATGAAGATGAGAAGTATAAAAAGATAGTTTGGTTAGAAGAAATCTCAGGATACAAAATAGAAAGTGATATTCTCTGGGATGGTAAATTCAAGGATGGCACAACTGCTCCTGTAGGTGAATATTTTATAACCTTGAAAATCGCAGACCAAGCAGGCAATGAGACCTTCCGTACAGCCATTGTGAATGTCAATCCCTTGAGTTTCTTGCAAATCATTCCAGAATTTACACCTCCAACGACAAATACAGAGTTACCGAGTAACGAGTTGGCGAGTAACGAGCAAGAGGAAAGTTTTGGGAATGAGAGTAATGGCAACTCATCAAATGAAACCACCTCTACGAATGTAGGTGGAGAAATTGTCTTTGCAAATACGATTGCCCAAGCAGGCACACTCACTTCATTCACCTCTGGGAATGAAAATACAAGCACGCCAATCACAAATACAGAAATTTTATGGGGAGCGATGGCGACAGCCGTAGTAGGTGCAACACTTGCCGAATGGCAAAGAAAACGTGAAGAAGAGGAAGCCAGACAAAGAGAATTAGATAGAATCGCACAGATGGAGAAAAATGCAGAACGCAAAGCAGAAAAGGCTCGCCTCGATTATTTGAATGCGGCTTATCAGGCTAAGTTAGATAGGGAGAAAGCAAAACAAAATGCTGTTGCATCTGCAAGGTGGAATGGTATTGCGAAGATAGAAGAAGCGAAGCAAGAAGCCAAGAAAATTGCAAGTCAAAATACCTTTAATCACTTGATGAATGAGCATAAAAGCCAAACGGGTGTGTATGTCAGTAAGGTTAATGCCGGTGGGGCAAAGCCGTTGGCGAGTCCTGTAAGGCAAGAACCAGAACCTCCACAATCTTCATGGTGGGATTTATTAAATCCATTTTGGTATTTTAGTGATGAACCTTGGCCTTGGGAAACACCAAGTAATACAACTATACCTTCACCCATTCCTAATATTGTTCCAAGTGCTACATTTACTCCCACAATTACAATTTTGCCATCTGCTACTTCAACTCCAGGTCAACCCAAAATTTATGCCATCAATGGACCGATGACTTTAGACCAAATTCCGCAAGAATTTCGTTGCACATTACCTGAAAAGAAAATTATCAATGGGCAAGAGTTGTATAGCGATTATTATTATCGTTGTAAATTGGGTGAAAAACTAATGGTTGGATTGCTTACTGACCCAAATGGGTGGTGGTGGCAAGATGGTCAAACAACTCGGTGGGATACTGGTGAAACAACTGAGTGGAAAAGCATAAAAAATAATTCTGATGTTTGGAATTTGGCACTAGCACTTGGGCTAGATGCAGAGGGTACAGATCATAGAAAGCAAGATAGTAGATTTAATGAATTGATTGAACAAGCCATTTTTAATAAATTCTGGCACTTTGATCATGGAGTTTACTCAACATATGGTAATGGTGTACAAGATCCAGATGCTGGTATGCCATTAGGAACGAATGGGCGACTTGTTGCGTTGGGCTCATTAGAGTCTTTACAAAAACGTGTTACAGGCGAAGATGGTTTTGTAACCTTAAATGTACACGCAAGTTATGTGATAAGACCTCCATATGATGGAGACTCTACTAATATGTGGGAAGATGCTTGGAATTATTTTGAGAACAACGGTGAACCTACTTGGATAGAACCACCTACCACGGCACCTTATGAGATTGGGAATATTAACCTAGATCATCCTTACTACAAAAGCGAAAACGTTGAAGAGGGAATGGGTAAATTTGAGGTGCTATATAGGTCTTCTCCAAACGCAGCATCAGTTCGCGCTATTATCCTAACATTTGAGCAATTTACTGATGTTTATTCACAACTTCCAAAGTAGAAGGGAATGATTTATGAAACCTATTAAGAATGTTTTACTTTTGGTTTTTATGTTTATGGTAGGTTGTGGTTCAATAACTCCAACTAATGCGGCTGATAATATTGAAATAGATATTAACCCTATTGCCACACCACCTCTTAGTATATCTAATACTTGCTTACAGGAAGAAAACGTAAATTTAGAAAACTTAAACCTAAGTGGAAAAATTCTTCTTTCGCAAGATAAGAGATATAGATTATTTGATGCCACAATAGACTCTTTTGTTGATATACCTGAAAATGCTTACCTTTCCCCAAATGGGGAGAAAATTGCACAATATGACAAAGAGAAAAAAGGAATAAAGGTCTCTACTCTAACAGGGGAGTTGATTGTCTTTTTCTCGCAGGATGCTCAATGGCTTGAAGCAAATTCAGTTTTATATGGTGATACAAGTTCAGTTCAATTTAGATGGTGGGATAATAATTTTTTATATATTCGTTCATTACCCGTTGGCTCTCAATTAATGTTAAATATAAACACTGGCGAAACCCATGAAATCGAATTTCCTTACAGTAAAGAAGTGTGGGCGTTTGGCGGTTCAATTGATATTCGAGATAATTATGTTAGTTTTTCCCCTGACCTTGAGAAAGTTATCTATGCCTCTACTATGTCTCTTTTAGTTTTACGAAATAATTCAATTTACCCCGATGGCACATGGCGAACGGTTGCATGGGTAGGATTTTCACCTACCTACACTAACCCAAGCTGGTCACCTGATGGATCTAAGTTAATATTTGTGACCGAAGGTGACAAGACCTTAGAAGACCTATATGGGATAGACACAAATGCACCGCTCGGAGAACGTAAACTAACAGACCTTAATAAATTATTCAACAGCCCATACCAAATCTGGATAAGTCAATTCAACTGGTCACCTGATGGAGAAAAAATAGCCTTAATTGCACGGGTGACTCCGAATGAAGGAGGTGAAAGTTTGTCTAGGCTTTTGGTGTTAGATGTAGAAACGGGAAATATTGAAGACTATTGTAACCCTGACACTCCATATACTTCAGATAGTTTTTCTTTCACGTGGTCTCCTGATGGAAAATACATTTCAACCGATACCACCATTGTAGACCTTGAATCACGAATTGCCTATAAATTTCCTGATTTATATATTGTCGATTGGGTTGGAGAAGGTAAAAATCGCTAGCGCTTGGAAGTTTGCTATGAAAAAATATGCCCAAATAATCTTTGCTTTGATTTCAGTATTTATAATTCTTTCTCTTATTATTTATCCAATAATTACGCCGATTTTGGGAACAATTATTTTGTTGTTTAGCCTTGCTATAGGCATCTATACTATTTTCCAAAAGCATAAAGAATCAGACAATCCAAGACTCAAAATTGGAAAAGATACGTTTGTTTTAGTATTTACAATTATGTTAATCAGTTTTCTAGGGGGAATTGCCGGTTTATTTGCAAATTTTTATATCAGTAATCTGTTTGGAGCAATGGCTGGTTTTGTGTGTGCCTTGCTGTCAGGAATTGTCGTCGGGTATTTGGTTAGAAAAGGTATAGGAAAGGTAGAGATAAAATTTTGATTTATCAGTTCAATTATTCGCCATTATCTCTTTCAAACAACCTCATCCATTCTTCCACTTCTTGAGTTGACAATTTTTTATCATCTGGGTTGGTTTTGACAGAACTTGTAAAGGCATTTCTCAATAAACTCACAAACTCTTCAGACGAAATAAATTTTGCCCCGTTCACTCTTGCCGAGTTTTGCACTTCTCTATCTGATGAAACCACCGTCCAATTTTTGGCAGATTTTGCCATATTCATTAATCGAGCGCGTATGGCTGAGTCGGCAGAGCTTCCACTCGAAATAAAATGTAGAGTTACAGAGCCAACTTTCCCCGTACGGGCTGAGGCGGGCGGCGCGCCGTCAAAATATACTTCTATTTGTTGTCGTCTTAAGCGAGCAAATTCTTGTAAAATGCGCGCCAGTTCTAATTCATCGTCTGGGTCTGAAAGTTTTACTCCCAACTTCGGAATCAAGTTATGTCCATCAATCAAATACGGCATAATTAAATTGTACCTCTATCAGAGGGCGCGTCGCACTATGTAGGTTAAGAGAATCTAAAAGTATGAAGTGCGGCGCGCCACTTTGACGTATAAAACGTATATAATTAAAAAAAAGGAGACCGACATGGCAGAAAAAAAAGCGTCCGATATCATCGTTCCGCAACAAGGCGGCGTGGTGCGTAATGTGCTTAATCAACTTAAACTAATCCTGCGTTTAATGGGCGATAAGCGCGTAAGTTTTTTTGCGAAATTAATTCCGCTAGGCGCGTTTGCTTACTTGCTCTTACCCGCCGACCTTGCGCCTAACATCGCCTTGCCTATCATCGGCGTTTTAGACGACGCCGCCCTGCTTTGGCTTGGCTCGTATGTGTTTACCGAACTTTGCCCACCCGAAGTCGTAGAAGAACATAAACGCGCTTTGGCTGGCAATATGAAGCCTGACGCGAGTAAAGACGAAGTTGTAGATGCAGAAACCACCGAACCGCAAGAATAAAAACATGAAAAAACTTTTGATTTTATTGCTTCTGCCCATGCTGGCATGCGGCGGATTTTCCGATTCAATTGCCCCAACGATAACGCCTCTTCCTTCGGGGATAACGGAAGCGGCGCCCCCAACAGACTCTCAACCCGAAGCGCCGACCACCCCACCGACACAAACTTCTGCAACGAATGCAAATACTTTTCCAAACCCAAACGATTATCAATGGTCTGCCATCGTCAGCGGTTTAGATAGACCCGTTGATGTGCAAGCGGCGTTTGATGGCACAGGCAGGTTATTCATCATCGAAAAATACGGCGCGATTCGTATTTATCAAAACGGTCAATTGTTAGACGAACCCTTTTTGAACATTGACGACCGCGTGGATGATTGGAGCAACGAAATGGGGCTACTCGGTTTGGCGTTTCACCCAAACTATGAGCAAAATGGATTCTTTTACGTCAATTACACGGGCGATGGCGGGCACACGCGCATCTCACGTTTTACCGCCAGCGGCAACACTGCCAACCCAAACAGCGAAAAAGTATTAATGGTCATTGAACAACCCTTCCCAAATCATAATGGCGGCGCGGTGGCGTTTGGACCTGACGGCTACTTATATCTTGGGCTTGGCGATGGCGGCGCGGCAGGCGACCCGCTAAAGCATGGTCAAAACATAAACACCTTGCTCGGAAAAATTTTACGCATTGACGTTGATAACGGCGACCCATATTCCATTCCTGCAGACAATCCATTTGGAAATGAAATTTGGGCGTATGGTCTTCGCAACCCGTGGCGCATTTCTTTTGACCAACTCACAGGCGATTTATGGATTGGGGATGTTGGGCAAGGCGAACGCGAAGAAATAGATTATCTGCCAGCAGGCTCGGCGGGCGGCGCAAACTTCGGCTGGAGCATTATGGAAGGAAGCATCGGGTACGATGGCGAGCCGCAACCCGGCTTATTGCTCCCTGTGGCGGAATATAGCCACTCCAACCCATACGAAGGATGTTCCGTCACGGGTGGGTATGTGTATCGCGGTTCTATGCCTGAATGGAACGGCGTTTACATCTATGGCGATTATTGCTCCGGGTATGTGTGGGGAGTGTTGTTGACGAATGGGCAATTTCAAAATCAGCGCTTGTTTGAAACAGGCGTGACGATTAATTCGTTTGGTCAGGGCGAAAACGGAGAGATGTATTTAGCCAGCGATAATGGAAGCGTATATACATTGACGAGAAGATAATTTTGAAAGAGGCGAGGCAGAACGTGTCTCGCCTCTTTTCTACAGGGCGGCTTGACGCAACCAACCCCGCTTTATATCTGCCGTTCAAACCACGTCTCAGACCATGCTCCACTGTCTTCTACATGCGTAACCCGAAAGCCATTTTTTAGCCAAAACTCAATGGCTTGATTCCAATCTGAAGTGGTTTCTAAAACAATTCGTTTATAGCCAGCCTTTTTCGCTTCTGAAACGAGAGCGTTCAATATCTGAGAAGCAAGCCCAAGCCGGCGAAATTTTGAATGAACAGAAACTCGTTCAATTTTTACGGTCGAGTCATTAAGGGGTTTGTAGCCGCCTGTTGCCGCTAATTGACTATCAATCTCACCTACTAAAAAACAGCCGTCATTAAAAGATAAAGCAATATCATCTAAATCTGGGTTTAGAGTTTCATCAATAAACCCAAAATACTCTCTTAAACCTGCTTGAATTAATTCCTTTGCAGGGATTTGGTCTTTTGCTTCAAATGGTCGAATCAGCATGAGGGGGGGTTACTCAAGGCGTAGGCGTAGATTCAGGCGTACCCGTAGGTTGAGGCGTGGCGGTGGCGTTGATGCTTTCTTCTAAACTGTTGCAAATGTTTCGTACAACCACCATATCCGCCGCAATGTTGGGGTCGCTGATGTATTCTGAATTTTCGACAATGCTGGCGATTTCGAGGGCTTCATCGCAGTAATTGACTTTGGGGGTGCTTAACGCCGCCAACTCCGAAGCATACACGTCGAAGTAATAGACGGTTGCTAATGAAAGCGAAACAGGTTCTACGACTGATGGTCTATCATTTGGACCGCATCCACCACGCCCATCACATGATTCTTCTTCTGTACAACCTCGAATGGCGCATTTGAATGCAAGGATGCCTGTTTCATAATTTCTGTTTTTGTGATAGAGCATCCCCAACTCGCCATAAAAAACTGGGTTATCGGGCTGAAATTCAATTGTCTTTTGGACGTTACGGATTGCAATAAAAAACTCACCCATTTGAGAATAGGTTCGAGCAATTGAAAGATAGGGACCGGGGTCTTCAACGCCTAATTGTTCATTAATTCTTGCGGCTTGGGCAAAATATTCTAAAGAACTTCCAAAAAGTTGTCTTACGATTGGGTCGTTTATTGGATCATTTACCCCTCTATTTATTAGGTCGCTGAGTCTTTCAAATGCTAAGCGACGATAACCTGCACCTGCTCGTAAATATAAAAAGGTTAAGTTGGGAGCCAGTGCAATGGCGCGGTCATAGGCTTCGATGGCAAGGGCGTATTCGCCTAACGATTCCAACACATAAGCATGCACGCGATGCACGTCCATTAAAGATGAATCTTGGGCTAGGGCTTGGTTAATAATTTGTTGGGCTTGATTCCATTGTTGTTGGTCTACTAAAACTTCGGCATAAAAAGCCAGCGCCAATGTGTTTGTGTTGTCAAGTTGTAAGGCGCGCACGGCTTCTTGTTGCGATTGGGTTAACAAGGCTTGCCGCTCGCGGTCATCCGTTAGGTATGAGGCTTTCCAATTTAATGCAAAGGCATGAACGGCATGAGCGTAACTGCTATCTGGGTTTAATTCCACCGCTTTTTCAGCGGAGACGATGGCTTCATCGAGGCGGGTTAAGATTTCTTCGCGGCGGACTAATAAGGCGGTGGAATAGGTTTGCACGCGCGAAAGTTGCGCCCATACTTCGGCATTGTTGGGGTCTACGCGAGTCGCTTCTTGATAGGCGGTGATGGCGGCGTTTAATTGCCCAGCCGTAAAGTGAGCGTCGCCTTCTAAGGTGTAAGAGGCGGCTAAACGGGTGGGGGTGGGGGTGGGTAAGAATAAAGGTTTCACGTCGCCCTGATAGACAGAGCGAATTAACCATACGCCGGTGAGAATGAGGACGACTAACCAAAATATGCGATATACGGCTGTATCGTCTCGTTTTCTGAAAATGGATTTTCTTTGGTAAATATTCATATTAACATCCCGAAGGTTTGAAAAAGGAGAGGGGCGTGAGCGCTGAAGCAACAACAGGAGCGGGGATGAGGGGGCGTTTAAGGCGTGGGGGTAGAGTCAGGCGTACCCGTTGTAGAAAGAGGCGGGGTTGGCGTTGTTTGCAGGTTTTGTTCGCATCGGCTGATAATTGCGTTGGCGTTTTCCACCGAAAGTTCATCCGCTGGTATGCGCGAAATAATGAGTTGCGCGATTTGTAAGGCTTCGCCGCAGCGATTCAAACGGGAGAGCGCCAGCCCATAAGTGAAATAATATTCGGCAATGCGCGGGGCGTTTGGCACAAGTTCAATCGCTTGCATTTCGTAGCCGTCTTCTGAAAGCCCGCCCGTGACGACATACGAAAGTTCTTGCGCGGCTTCGTTCCAATAAGCGTTGCGATAATACATCACGCCTAAATTGCCGCGTAGGTTTGAATCGGCGGGGTTAATGCCCACTGCGGTTTCGGCGTATTGCAAGGCTTTACCATATTCGCCAATGGTGGCGTAGGTGCGGGATAATAGCAAATGCGGCGTGGGGTCTTCGGGGTTGAGGGCGATGGCGCGCGTGAAGGCGGCTTCGGCTTGGTCATATACGCCTAAAATACGATAATTCGTTCCGATAGATAAATGCAAATCTGCGATGTTTGGGTTAATGGCAATAGCGGCTTGATATTCGGCAATGGCGTCTTCATAATTCCCAGTCGCTTCTAAAATAATGCCGCGCGCGCGATGCGTTTCTAAAGCGTTTGGGGCGAGCGCTTGCGCCACGCGCGAAATTTCGATGGCGCGTTCTATTCCATCAAAACCGCCGATGCCGCTGTAGTATGAATCGACCAAAATTTCAACATAATAAGCGTGAGCCAACGCATTATTGGGGTCTAATTCCAACGCGCGTTTGATGTCGCTCTCGGCTTGCAGATATTCGCCCTGAAAACTCAACGCCCACGCCCGCACGGCAAACGCCATAGAACTAGATGGATTCAATAATAACGCGTCTTCCGCCGCCGTTTGGGCTTCTTTATATTTGCCTGCAAAAACTAAAGTCTGCGCGAGTTTGATATGCGTAGCGGCGTCGCTAGGATTTGAGACAATCGCCTGCTGATACATATCAATAGCGGGAATTAACTTCCCTTCATTAAACAAACTTTCGGCATTGGCGATTAATGTCTCTGGAGAAATGGTCGGCGTGGGAGACGGAACGCCAAGCGGCTCAATCGTCGGCACTACATAGCGCGTTGTGTAAGAAGCGCCCAACACAATTAAGCTTAACAAAATAATAGCGAACCAATTGGGTTTGGCGCGCCGTTTGTTCATACTCCATTTACTTCCGCGTAAATACATTCTTTTTACACCTATTAATCAGACCCTAAAGGTCATAAAGAACTTTAGGGTCTAGTTACAAAATTATAAAATCATATTACCATTCGCACAGAAGCAAAGTCAAGCGAAAGCGCCGATACTCTTATTTACTTCTTATGCTAAAATTTCAATATGCAATTTGAGGTGTTTACCCTTCTGCCCGAAGCCTTTTCTTCTTATATAGATACTAGCATCCTCAAACGCGCGCAAGAACGGGGATTAATAAAGATTAACCTTCACAACATCCGCGATTATGCATACGACAAACACCGCGTTACCGACGATGCGCCCTATGGCGGCGGCGGCGGCATGGTGATGAAACCCGAACCCGTGTTTGAAGCCGTAGAAAAAGTTTTAGGGCTCAACTCTCAAACCGACGCGAGCAATGCGCTTCAAACTTCGGGGAAGCCTGATTCTCCAACCCCCATCATTTTACTCACCCCGCAAGGGCGGGTCTTCAATCAACGCATTGCTAAAGAATTATCTCAATATCCGCGCTTGGCTTTAATTTGCGGACGTTACGAAGGCATAGACGAACGCATTCGCCAATATCTTGTCACAGATGAAATTTCTGTTGGCGATTATGTCCTCACCGGAGGCGAATTACCCGCCCTCCTCGTGATGGATGCGGTTTCACGCCTCTTGCCCAACGTATTAGGCGACCCCACCGGCGCAGAAGACGATTCACATGCTATGGGGTTATTAGAATATCCGCACTACACCCGCCCGCCAGAATTTCGCGGAAACAAAGTTCCTGATGTGTTGCTCTCAGGCGACCACGCCAAAATTGACAAATGGCGGCGCGAGCAAGCGCTCGAAAGAACGTTTAGAAAACGACCCGATATGCTAGAAAAAGCAAACTTAAGCGAAGAAGATAAAAAGTTTATTGAAGGTCTAAGGTCTAAAGTCTAAGGTCTAAGGTCTAAGGTCTAAAGTCTATTTGCCTTTCGTACTTAGACTAAAAAATATGGAGAATACCATGTCATCATCTCGTCTCAATTACGGCAAGACCTTTCTGCTCGGCTTTGGTTTTTTTGGCGTGAGCGTTGTATGGGGCGTGTATAACGCCTTTGTGCCGATATTTCTTTCAGAAAAATTTGGGCTTTCGGCGGCGCTAGTCGGTTTTTTTATGACGCTGGATAACATCGCCGCTTTGTTTATTCAGCCGCCCGTCGGCGCCTGGTCCGATAGATTACGAACGCCGCTTGGCAGGCGCATTCCATTTATTTTAGTCGGCGCGCCAATCACCGCATTAGCGTTTGGGTTTATTCCAGTGGCGGCGGTATTGCCATTGTTTGTGGCTTGCACCAGCTCCTTATTGTTAAGCGCGGCGTTGTGGCGCACGCCCATTGTGGCATTAATGCCCGATATTACGCCCTCTGAATTTCGCTCGCAAGCGAACGGCATCGTCAACTTTATGGGCGGCGTAGGGGTCATTATCGCTTTGCAAACGGGCGGCATGTTATATAAAATGAGTCCAAACTTTCCATTTTGGCTTGGCTCGGCTTTAGTGTTGATTTCGGCGGTAATTGTTTATCTTTTTATTGAAGAGCCAAAAGAATACGGCGAAACCGAGCGGCAACCGAGCATGCTCGAAAGTTTGAAAGAAATTTTTAAAGACGAAGATAAAAGCGGGCTTCGCATTTTGCTGGCAATTTTCTTTTGGTTTATCGGGTATTCCGCCGTCGAAACGTTCTTCACGCTATATGCAAAAAATCACCTTGGATTAAACGAGGGCGACGGCGCGACTTTGTTATCTGTGCTTCCGCTATTTTTTGTGCTTGCCGCCATGCCCTCTGGCTTTTTAGCGGGAAAAATCGGGCGGCGCGCCACAATTTCTATTGGGCTAATCACCATTTCAGTGATGTTGTTTTTGCTTTACATCACGCCTGCCGAAGCCCTGCTCACAGGCATTGCGCCTTTGCCTTTGGTGGGCATTCCGCTTGTAGAAGGCGGAGCGAGGATGTTAACCCTCGCTGGCGTATTTCTGATTATTTGTGGAATCAGTTGGGCGTTTATCAATATCAATTCCTTGCCGATGGTGGTAGATTTAACGGGCGCGGCGCGCATTGGCACGTTCACAGGGTTGTATTATTTGTTTTCCACGCTTTCGGCGATTGCAGGTCCAAACATCAACGGCTGGGCGATTCACTTAACAGGCGATAACTACAATATGATTATGATTATCGCGCCTATCTTTATGTTGATTGCGTTTTGGTTAATGATGGGCGTGAAACGCGGAGAAGCGAGCGTGAGTTAAGAGATACGAGTTACAAGTTGCAAGTTACGCATCAGGCTTCGCGCATTACAAAAATATTTTTTCTGATGATGGTATGGCTTGGCGTTTCATCTTGCTTGCCATCATCAGATTGTTTTGACGAAGAAATTTTCTGCGCGGCATTGGTCACAGATACGCTGGGAGTGAATGATTATGGACTCAATCAAGAAGCATGGGCTGGGTTACAAGAATCACAAAACAACGGAATCACCAATCAAATTGAATATATTGAATCGGTAGATACGCGCGATTATCAAAAAAATATTGATTATTTTGCTAAAAAAGGATTTGATGTCATCATCACTTCTGGAATTGGCTTGCAAGACGAAACGCTTCATTCATCGGACTTGTACCCTGATTCTGTCTTCGTCGGCTTGAATCAACCCTTTGAAGAGGCTCGCCCTAATTTAATTTCAATTACCTTCCCCGAAGACCAAGTGGGGTTTGCGGCTGGAGCATTCGCGGCGCAACTTTCTAAAACGGGCATCGTGGCAAGCGTGTGCGAAACTTCATCCATCGCCTCAATGTGGCGCTATTGCGAAGGCTTTCGGGCGGGGGCGTTGTTTGCAAACCCTGAAATCAGGGTTTTTGTTTTATATCGCGATGGCGGCGACAGAGAAAAATTATTTATAGATGAAACCTGGGGCTATGAAAACGCCGCCTCACTCATCAAACGCGGCGCAGATGTGATTTTTGCGGCAGGCGGCGCAACAGGGCAAGGAGCGTTGCGCGCGGCAAGTGAAGCGGATGTGTATGCCATTGGCGCAGAAAGGAATCAAATGCAGGCGTTGGGAGAAAACGGCTCAGGCGTAGTCACCAGTTTGTATGGGGCTGGCAGGCTGGAGGTCGAAGAAACGATGCGGTTTATCCAAGAAGGGTTAATTCAACCGCAACGAATTGGTCAAATTCAGTTTACGCCTCTTCATCAGGCATTTCCGCAAGAATTCACAACAGGGTTAGACCTTTTGATTACATCTCTGCGGAATAGAGAAATCTATACAAATGTTTCGCCTGAAAAACCTTAACAATCTTCATACTTGCATAAAGATTATAGAGCATTTATACTTGCGGAGTCGTAAGGTTTTGCTGAAAGCAAGACTGTAAAAATTTAATCTTCTAGAGGAGAAGAACATTATGAAAAAGTTGTATTTTGTTTCAGCCCTGTTAATCATCGCCTCGATGATTCTCGCGGCTTGCGGTACACCCGCTACCGAAGCGCCCGCTACCGAAGCGCCCGCAACAGAAGCGCCTGCCACAGAAGCCCCCGCTACCGAAGCCCCCACAGAAGCCGCCCCTGCTTTCAAAGTAGGTATGGTGACAGACTTAGGCGGTATTGACGATAAATCCTTCAATGCCACCGCCTATGCCGGCGTGCAACAAGCCATTGATGAACTCGGCGTGGAAGGCAAATACTTAGAATCCACCCAACAATCAGATTACGCTAAAAACATTCAACAATTGTTAGATGAAGACACCGATTTGATTGTGACTGTGGGCTTCTTGCTCGGCGTAGATACTGCCGTTGCCGCAAAGAACAACCCCGATACAAACTTTGCCATTGTGGACTATGCCTACCCCGACTGCTTTGGCACCGATTTTGTTGAAGGTCAAACCTGCGGTTCTGCCTCTGAATTGCCCAATGTGTTAGGTTTAACCTTCCAAATTGACCAAGCCGGCTTTTTGGCTGGTTATGCCGCCGCCGCTTCTACCCAAACGGGTAAAGTCGCCACTTGGGGCGGTATCAACATTCCGCCTGTGACCGCTTTCATGGTTGGCTTTGAAGCGGGCGTAAATTACTACAATGCTCAAAAAGGCACAAATGTAGAAGTCCTCGGTTGGGATACTGCCGCGAACGAAGGCGCGTTCATTGGTAACTTTGAATCGCTCGATGACGGTCGCGCTATCACCGAATCCTTAGTTCAAGAAGGCGCAGATATTGTGATGCCTGTGGCGGGTCCTGCTGGTTTGGGCGGCGCCGCTTACTGCCAAGAAACCGCCTCCTGCTGGATTATCGGCGTAGATACTGACTGGACCGTTTCTGCCAGCGAATACACCGATGTCATCCTCACCAGCGTTTTGAAGAACATGAACGTGGCTGTGTTTGACGCCGCGAAAGCCGTTGTAGAAGGCAACTTTGCCGGCGGCGTTTATGTCGGCACGCTTGCGAACAACGGCGTGGGTCTTGCCCCTGTCGCCAATGCTTCCGATGAATTGAACGCTGAACTTGAAGCGGTCAAACAAGGCATCATTGACGGCTCAATTTCCACCACTCCGTAATCAAGTACGTCTTTTTACTTGATGAATTAAAGTCGGGGGGAGGGTCCTCCCCCCGACTTTTTATTTCAATTTGGATTAAACCCCAAACGTCTTTTTTTCAATTTATAATTCACGCCATAGAGTGTAAGAAAGACCTTTTGGGTTTAGCGTTCCCAGAGCCGTAGGTTTTTTTGTATTACCTACAAAGCAATTTAATTTTTTATTCAAGCAATAATTTGCGGAGGCTGGCGATGGCAAATGTACTGGAGTTGCAAGGCATTACCAAACGATTTCCAGGCGTTCTTGCGAATGACAAAATAGATATTGCGTTACGCGAGGGAAAAATCCTTGCGTTGCTGGGGGAAAACGGCGCGGGCAAATCTACATTGATGAACATTTTGTATGGGCTATATAAGCCTGATGAAGGCAAAATTTTTGTGCGCGGTAAAGAAGTCCATATTGACGGACCCAACGACGCCATTGCGCAAGGCATTGGCATGGTGCATCAACATTTTATGTTAGTGCCAGTGATGACCGTGACAGAAAATGTAATGCTAGGGGTGGAGCCGACAAAAAACGGCTTGTTCTTAGACAAAGAAAAAGTAGCCAAGCGGATTCATGAAATTTCGGAAGAATATGGCTTAGAGGTTGACCCGCACGCTTACATTAAAGATTTACCGGTGGGAATTCAACAAAGGGTTGAAATTATCAAAGTGCTGTATCGCAACGCCGATATTTTAATTTTAGACGAGCCAACAGCCGTGTTAACCCCGCAAGAAGTGGAAGGCTTGTTCAAAATTATCAAAACCTTAATTAAAGCGGGCAAGTCTATTATTTTTATTACGCATAAGTTAAAAGAAGTGTTAGCCATCGCCGACGATATTTCCGTTTTGCGTTTAGGCAGAATGGTCGGCTCGATTGAACCGAGCAAAGCCACGCCTGAAAAACTGGCTTCGATGATGGTGGGGCGAGACGTCAGCTTGGTAGTGCAAAAACAGCCCGCCAAACCGAAAGAAGCGGTTTTGAAAGTTGAAAAATTATTTGTACGCGACGAACGTCAAAACTTGACCGTGCAAGGCGTGTCGTTTGAAGTGCATAAAGGCGAAGTGCTTGGCGTGGCGGGCGTGCAAGGCAACGGTCAAACCGAATTGGTGTATGCGCTTACAGGCTTATTGCCAGTGGAAAGCGGAAGCATTGAATTGAAAGGGAAACTCCTTCGTCACCCTACCCCGCGCGAAATTTTAGAAAACGGCGTAGCCCATATTCCCGAAGACCGCCAACGGCATGGGTTAATTCTGAACTTTCCCATTCACGATAATATGGTGTTATGCACTTACTATAAAGAACCCTTTGCAAAGGGCTTAGCGCTTCAAGAAAAACCCATTTATAGCAACGCCGAAGCGCTGGTGAAGCAATATGACGTGCGCACGCCGAATATTTATGTAAACGCAGGCTCGCTTTCTGGCGGCAATCAACAAAAAGTTATTGTGGCGCGTGAGTTTTCGCGCCCTATTGAATTGTTAATCGCCTCGCAACCCACACGCGGGTTAGACGTCGGCTCAATCGAATACATCCATAAACAAATCATCAAAAAACGCGATGAAGGCGCGGGCGTGTTGGTGGTTTCTTCTGAACTAGATGAAATCCTATCGCTTTCCGACAGAATTGCCGTGATGTACAAAGGACAAATTATGGATATTCTGGACGCAAAGAAAGCCAGCAAAGAAGATTTAGGATTGCTGATGGCGGGTATTCACCCCTCTACTTCGCCCAAGAAAAAATAGGAGACGCAATTGTGAGCCAAACTGCTTCATCCAAAGAGAAAAAAGAACAAACATCAGAAGGCATCGGCGGCGGTTCGCTGCGCGAAGCCTTAATCGTGCCAGCCCTTGCTGTGATTACAGGCTTGATTTTAGGCGGGATTGTGATGGCATTAAGCGGTTCTAATCCCTTTCAAGCGTATGCGGCATTATTCGCAGGCTCGTTTGGAAGCCCGACAGATATTATTAACGGGTTACAAATCTATTTTGCCACAGGCGACAACGCCGAGTTAGTGCGCTCTATGTACCCATTTACAGAAAGTTTAGTCACCGCAACGCCCTATATTTTTGCTGGGCTTTCGGTGGCGTTGGGCTTTCGTGCGGGTTTATTTAACATCGGCGCCGAAGGTCAATTTTTTATCGGCGCGTTATGTTCCGCATTTGTAGGGTATAGCATCAAAGGTTTACCCATGATTATTCACCTACCCCTAGCGCTTTTGGCAGGCGCGCTTGGCGGCGCAGTATGGGGCATGATTCCAGGCTATCTCAAAGCGCGTTTTGGAGCGCATGAAGTCGTCAACACCATCATGATGAATTGGATTGCCTTCCGCTTAAGCGATTGGCTGCTCACAGGACCAATGCAAGCCTCCAACTTTCGACCGGTTACACCCAATGTGCAAGCCAGCGCCGAATTACCAAGATTTTTTGAAGACCCGCTTCGCTTCAACCTCGGGTTTTTCATCGCCTTATTCTTTGCATACTTTATCTACTGGTTTTTATTCAAAACCACCCTCGGGTTTGAAGTCCGCTCAGTAGGCGCCAACCCAGACGCCGCCAAATACGCCGGCATGAACATCATCAAAAATTTTGTGTTGGTCATGTTTATGGCAGGCGCGCTGGCAGGGCTGGCAGGCACCGCGCAAGTACTAGGCGTTGACCACTGGGTAGGACAAGGCTTTTCTGCCGGCTACGGGTTTGACGCCATCGCCCTAGCCCTGCTTGGAAAGAGCCACCCCTTCGGCGTCGTTCTATCGGCTTTGCTATTTGGCTTTTTACGAAGCGGCGCAACCAACATGCAATCTATCGCAGGCATTCCCATTGATATTATCTCCATTATTCAAGGCTTGGTGATTGTATTCATCGCCGCGCCTGCCATCATCCGCTGGTTATATCGCATTCGCTCTCTCAAAATAGAAGAAACTGTATTAACACGCGGTTGGGGCAAATAGACGAGGCTGACATGACAAATACAACCATAATCAACCCCGAAGCGGAAAAAAGAAAACGAATTTCCTACGGCATGACCCTGCTCGTCACGGGCATCCTCATCTATTTATTTTTTGGCGTAAACACACAAGCCGGCGCCCAAACCACCTTTGGATTAAACCTTCTAGGCTCGCAAGCCATTCCCGTAGCAGACTTAATCATCCCCGCTCAAACCGCCATATACCTCATGATAACCATTGTCGTATTTGTCGGCGCATATCAACTCGCGCGCGGGGTGCGTTCCACAGGCTTATTAATCGGCATACTCGCCTTCACCTTTGTCGCCTCCTTCTTAACTTGGGCGGCGCAAGATAAATCCTTCAACCTCACTGGCATGTTAAGCAGTTCGCTCGTGCGCGCCACCCCCATTGCCCTCGCGGCATTGTGCGGCGTCCTCAGCGAACGCGCCGCCGTCATCAACATCGGCGTAGAAGGCATCATGTTAATGACCGCGCAAGCGGCAGTCGTCGTCGCCACCGTCACCCAAAACTTATACATCGGATTAATCGCCGCCATCCTCCTCGGCGGCTTAGTCGCCGCATTTCACGCTTTTCTCGTCATCCGCTTCAAAGTGGACCAAATCGTCAGCGGCGTCGCCATCAACATCTTCGGCGCAGGCTTTACCTCCTTCATCAGCTCAAAATTCTTACAAAGCGCAACCGACACATTAAACAACTCCGGCACTTTCCCCATCATCTCCATCCCCCTCCTTTCCAAAATCCCAGTTATTGGTCCCACCTTATTTGAAAACAACATCATCGTTTACCTCACGCTCATCCTTGTTATCGTCATACACATCTTATTGTTCTACACCCCATGGGGCTTACGCACCCGCGCCGTCGGCGAACACCCCAAAGCGGCAGACACTCTGGGCGTCAACGTGTACCTCACCCGATATGTCAACGTCATCCTCAGCGGCATGATAGCCGGCTTAGGCGGCGCATACTTCACCATTGGTTCAGTCGGGCGCTTCGACGAATTAATGACCGCCGGCAAAGGCTTCATCGGTCTCGCCGCTATGATATTCGGCAAATGGAATCCAATCGGCGCGTATGCCTCCTCGCTCATCTTCGGCTTTGCCGACTCACTACAAGTTAAACTACAAATCTTGCGCGTCCCCATTCCATCCGAATTCCTATTAATGGCGCCGTACATCGTCACCATGATTATTTTGACCGGCGTCGTCGGCAGAGCGATTCCCCCTGCGGCAGACGGCCAGCCATACGAAAAATAACCGCTTCATTCTCCCCTCAACCTGTTTCAACATCCTGAAGGTTTCTCAACGCCTTCAGGATGTTTTGTATAAGAACGAGGAGGGATAGAAGGAAAACCATCCTGCGGTAAAATACCCACGCAAAGGAGAAAAGATGAACAAACGCACACGCCTATACCATGCATTATTAATTTTTACATTATTTCTAACCGCTTGTAACCTACCCACAGACAATCAAGGCGAACAAGCCAGCCTCACCGCCGCCGCGCAAACTGTAGAAGCCCTCCTAAGCGCCACGCCTAATACAGGGAACATCCCCACCGCCACATCTGCCTTACCTGCCACTAGCACATTCATTCCATCTCCCGTGTTCACAAACACCCCCGCCGCTACGGCAACACCCAACTGCCCTTTGGCTCAATTCGTAACCGACGTAACCATCCCAGACGGCACAGTAATGAACCCAGGACAAACCTTCAACAAAAAATGGAGATTAAAAAATATCGGCGCGTGCGCATGGAATGGATATTCGCTCGTCTTTGACAGCGGCGAATCCATGAACGGACCCGCCACCAAAGCCATTGGCACAGTAAACCCCGGACAAGAAATTGACATTGACGTTGACCTGAAAGCCCCCAATACCGCAGGAACATATCGCGGCTATTGGCGTTTAGTTACCAACAGCAACGTGCTTGTGCCAATCGTCAGCGGGTATCAAGGCAGGTCGTTTTATGTAGAGATAAAAGTCGCCGCGCCTACCAACACCTCCGCTCCCTTATTTGCAGTCACCAGCGTTTCATTTGCCAATGTTGGCGGCTGTGGAGGTTTCACCACCACCGCCAACATCACCACCAATGGCGCAGGCACAGTAAAAGTGAGATGGATTCGAAGCGACGGCGCAACCCCGCCCGTTCCCCCAGACCTTGTATTTGCATCGGCAGGCACACAATCTGTCTCCATCTCTTGGAATACCACCGCTTCTGGCACTCACTGGTTTGACCTGTATGTGGACGAACCCAATCACCAGCAATTTGGGCGCGCGCAATTTACTTGCCCGTAAAAAATAAAAGTTTATTAATCTAACAACGCCCGTCCATACGGGCGTTGTTATTTAACAGTATAATCTTTTTGTGAATGAAAGGAAAAAAATGCACAAATCAAGAAAATATTTCCTCTTTGCCGCATTAACCATCGTCAGCCTAGTCGCTTCAGCCTGTGCAAACGCAGAAACCGAAGCGGCGATTCAAACTGCGGTGGCGGCAACGGTCGCCGCGCAAAACGCAAACCAACCCGTAGTCACCGAAACGCCCGCCGCCACCTTAGTCCCAACACAAACGCCCTATCAAATGCCCACCGCGCAGCCAACCGCCACTACATCCTCTTCAAGCGGCGCTTCTAATGCAGGTTGCGCCAGCGCCAGCCTACAAGATGAAACCGTTGTGGACGGCACGATTTTCAAACCAGGCGAAGTATTTACAAAAACATGGTACATCACCAACACCAGCCCGTGCGTGTGGGACACGAGTTATAAAATTGTGTTTTGGGATGGAGACGTGCTAGGCGGCGGATATGTTTATAACTTACCGCAAATTACCGCCCCCGGACAAACTATCCCCATTTCTTTAGTCCTAACCGCCCCTACAAGCGATGGAACATACCGTTCAGAATGGAAATTACAAACGCCCGATGGAATTAACTTTGGCGTTGGATACTTAAACGCGGCGTTTTACACTGAAATTGAAGTCTCGTCTGATGAAAGCCCAGAATTTGCCGTGACCAATGTGGAACTTTCCATCACCCGCGACCCGCTGCAAGGATGCCAACCCGCTAATATTACATACACCGCTTATGCCACATTCACAACCAATGGACCATTAGAATTTACCTATCGCTGGATGCAACAAGATGGAAATCATAGCGCTCCCATCACAGTCGAAGTAACTTCTGCCACACAAAAAACTTTTACGCGCGAATGGAAGCTAGGGCGTTCTGCATCTCAAAACGATAATCGTTGGTTTCAAATTGTTTTATTAGAACCAGTGTATAAAGAATACCCCCCCGTTGGGTTTGGCTTCTTTTGCCCTTAAGAAAAACGGCGTTTTTACATTGGCTTGAAAAAATCCTTTGGAACTTTTATTGAAATTGGTTCGTCCTTAACTTTTAGGAAATAACCGAACGGAGGAACCATGTCTCGTAAACCTTTTCTGCTTACATTCGCCATTGTCTTGATTGTCCAACTTGCCTGCAACGCGCCTTCTAACCCCGCAACGCCAGATACGTTTGCCACGTTGAACGCGCTTTACACCGCTTCTGCATTGACCGTTCAAGCGGGCGGCACGGCAACGCCTGGGTTGCCAGTTCCCACCGCCACAGCCGCAACTGCCGCCCCAACCAACACAGCCGGGACGCAGTCCTCAGGCTCCGTCTCAAAGTGCGATGCGGCGCAATTTTTAGCCGACGTAACCTACCCTGACGGAAGCATATTAGCCCCTAACGCCACCTTTGTAAAAATCTGGCGCATTAAAAATATTGGTACTTGCACTTGGACGCCCTCTTACGCTTTGGTATTTTTCAGCGGCGATGCCATGAGCGCCCCCTCGGCTGTGGCTTTAACGGGAAACGTTGCGCCCGGACAATATATTGAAATTCCAGTTACGCTTAAATCTCCAAGCACAGATGGAACGTTCACTGGTTATTATAAATTGCGCAACGCCAACGGCGCCTTGTTTGGCATTGGCGAGCAAGCCGACACAGCCTTTTGGGTAAAAATCAAAGTAAGCGGACCTTCGTATGTCGCTTACAATTTTGCAGACCAATATTGCCAAGCCGAGTGGTCGAATGGAAGCAGTATTCTGCCATGCCCAGGCGCAGACGGAGACGCCAATGGCTATGTAATTAAACTGAATAAACCTAAATATGAAAGCGGCGCAAATTCTGAAGAAGCGGGCTTGTTAAGTGTGCCACGCGATAGTAGAAATGGAATTATCAGCGGGCAATTCCCTGCCTTCACCGTGCAATCGGGAGACCGCTTTCGCGCGCTGGTGTATTGTCAATATCAAGCCGCCAAATGCAATGTGATATTTAAGCTAAACTACCTCAATAACGGTCAAATAAAAACGCTTGGAACATGGAACGAAGCTTACGAAGGAAAATATTACACAATAGACTTAAGCTTAAATAATTTAGCCGGCGAAACATTAAAATTTATTTTAGAAGTGGACGCCAACGGCGGCAACAATCAGGATTATGCAATTTGGCTCAACCCACGCATCGTGAGACTAGGCAACCCGCCTCCTACTTCAACCGCCAGCCGCACGCCCACCCCCACACCAACCTTTACGCCCACATTCACCTTTACGCCTACGCTCACCCCTACCGCCACAAACACTTTTACGCCTACAGTGACAGAAACGCCCACTCCATAGTGCGTTATAATGATTGCTTACCATACTCGGAGGTTCGTACAATGAAATTTCGTAAGAATTGGCTGATACTTGCAAGCGCCGTATCCATCGTCATTAGTTCTTGCAATATCGGCGCCACCCCCCCGCCCACACAAGACCCCGGCGCCATACAAACCCAAGCGTTTGGAATTGTTTTAACGCAATCTGCCTTGCAGCAAACGCAAACCGCCGCGGCAATTCCGCCCACGCCGCAACCTACCAATACGCTTATAGCAACCATTACCATTGCTCCCTTGCCCACCTCTTCTGTGCTTGGCGCAACCAACACGCCTTTTTCATTAAATACCCAGCAACCCGGTCTAACGCCGCAACTGCTCATTTCGCCTACATCAGCCGCGCCGATTAATACCATCACAACCGAAAACGGCTGTAATAATGGCGCGTATATTGGCGAAACCAAACCTTTTGACGGAGACTCGATAAAAGTAGGCGCCGAATTTTCAAAAGCATGGACAATCCTCAATACCGGCACTTGCGCTTGGGATGAAGGGTATGTGTTTGACTACTTAGAAAATTACTTTCCAGCCGAAACAAATATTTCGCAATTAGCAGGGTATGATATCGTCTTAAAAAAGAATAAGCCCGACGAATACACAAAACCAAACCATAGCCAAACTTTTGTTGTGAAATTAAAAGCCCCCAAAACGCCCGGACAATACAAAGGCTACTGGAAATTAAGAGACGACGCAGGCAATTACTTTGGTCCGCTTGTTTATGTTTGGATTATTGCCGTTCCATAAATACAAACAAGCCGTAAAGGAGAACTTCATGAAAATAAAATTGCCCATCATTTTACTCTTAATCGCATCGCTCCTTGCCGCCTGCGCGCCCGCCACCCCTATCGAGCCAACGCCCGATGTCAACGCCATTCGCACCTCTGCCGCCAACACAGTGGTCGCTGAATTAACGCTCACCGCCGCCGTATTCACGCCCACCTCTGCCCCGCCTACCGAAACGCCCACACCCGCAGAGCCGACGGCAACCGCCACACAATTAACTATCCTCACTTCTGACCCAACGCAAATTGCGCTTGGAACTCCCGGCGCCTTGTGCGACGATTACGACTTTAACCTCGCAACTTTAGACGTCACCATTCCAGACGGCACCCCCATGACGCCCGGACAAGAATTTGTAAAAACTTGGAAAATTAGAAACACCGGCATTTGCACATGGAATACCAACTACAAACCTATTTTCTCTTATAGCTCGCCCCCCAACGAAGATATGGACGCGCAACCGATTGCATTAACCGCGCTGGTTGCCCCTGGGCAAGAAGTGGACGTATCTGTGCAATTCAAAGCGCCCACCACCCCCGGCGAATACACCGGCTACTGGCAAATGGTAAATGACAAAGGCATTCCATTTGGCAAAAAAGATTACATCCTAATTGTAAAAATTGTTGTCCAATAACCTCAAACAAGCCGTCAAAGAAAAAGCGCGCCAGCTAGGATTTATCTTGGCTGGCGTTACTTCTTCCGAACCGCTTAAAAACTTTAACGTCTTTCAAGATTGGATAAACAAAAAATATCACGGGGAAATGACTTACCTATCTACCGAACGAAGCCTTGCCCGCCGCGCCGACCCCAAACAAATTTTGCCCGAATGTAAATCTATTTTAGTATTGGCTATCCCCTACTCCCCTCTCCCAAAGTTGAAAGACGACCTAACCATAAGCGAAAACTTTCAAATCGCCTCTTACGCCCTCGGCGATGATTATCATGATGTTCTTCCACAAAAATTAAAAGCCATTGTCGAATTTATTGAAGAACAACTTGGCGAAAAAATCCCAAACCGATATTACACCGATAGCGGTCCCATCCTTGAACGCGAACTCGCCCAACGCGCAGGCTTAGGTTGGATTGGAAAAAATTCCATGCTTATTAATCCAAAAGCAGGTTCAACTTTTTTTCTGGCGGAAATTTTATTAGGCATCGAACTCGAACCCGACCAGCCCTTTTCCACAGACCATTGCGGAACTTGTAACCGTTGCATTGCCGCTTGCCCCACGCATTGCATCCTTCCAAATCGCACGCTTGATTCCAATCGGTGTATTTCTTACCTTACCATTGAACATAAAAATGAAATCGCAGAAAATTTACGCGAGCAAATTGGAAATTGGATTTTTGGATGCGATATATGCCAACAAGTTTGCCCGTGGAACCGATTCTCCCAACCAGCCGATTCTGCTTTTGAACCAAACATTCCGCTTCCTGTGCTGACCTCCGACCTGTTGCTTGACCCCGCGGCATTTAACCAACGCTTCAAAAAATCTCCCATCAAACGCGCCAAGCGGCGTGGGTATGCTCGCAACCTCGCCATCGCCATTGGAAACAAAAAAAACAAACAAGATATTCCCGTGCTTGAAAAAGCCCTGCAAGACGATGAACCGCTCATCCAAACGCATGCAAAATGGGCAATTGAGAAAATAAACAATGAATAAACTATTAATCGCAACCAACAACAAAGGCAAAGCGATTGAACTTCAAGAATTGCTAAGAGGCTTGAATGTTCAATTACTTACGCCAGCCGATATTAATTTGAATCTTGATGTGATAGAAGATGGAAAAAATTATCAAGAAAACGCAGGCAAAAAAGCGCGTGAATTCGCTCAAACCAGCGGATTGATTTCCATTGCGGATGATTCAGGCTTAGAAGTAGATGCTTTGAACGGCGCGCCGGGCTTATACTCCGCAAGATATTCGCCCAAACCAAACGCTACCGACAAAGATAGAAGGATGTATCTTTTAGAAAACTTGAAAGATAAACCGCGCCCATGGAAAGCGCGCTTTCACGCCACGATTGCCATTGCAACGCCAAACGGCTCAATAGAATTTACCGAAGGAAATTGCTATGGAGAAGTTATCCCCGAAGAGCGCGGCAAAAACGGCTTTGGCTACGACCCAATCTTTTTATTTCCAGAGTTAGGCAAAACGATGGCGGAATTAGAAAACGAACATAAGAATCGAATCAGTCACCGCGCTTTGGCGGCGATGAACGCTATGCCGATTTTGAAAAAACTGTTTGAGAATGAATAGCCCGCTTTAGCGGGCTTGGTATGAAGAGAAGCGAATGCCGAAGGAACGGAATCAATTTTCCCCTTAAGGGAGAAGCGTAGCCTATTTTCTCCGCGCGTGATGTAATCTATCCGCCGCTTCTTCGGTGAGCGGAATATACACTTGAATCTTTGTGCCTTTTTTAGGTTTGGAATCAATTTGCAAATACCCGTTTACTAATTCGGCGCGTTCGCGCAGGTTAACCATGCCTAAACTGCTGCTGGAGCGCTTGTCGTAATTTTGGGTCACCGCTTGCACATCGAAGCCAACGCCGTTGTCAATAATTTCTAACAACACTACGCCCGTATCTACCTGACGAAGTTTGACGGCGATGGTTTCAGCCGAAGCGTGTTTGCGCGCGTTATTGACGGCTTCTTCTACAATATAAAAGATAACGCCTTGCTTGCCCATTTCAAGTTGTTGCACGGCTCGCTCTTCAACATCTACCACAACTTTTTGCGAGTAGGTTTCCATCATTTTATCCGCCATAGATTGAATGGCGGCGGCAAGCCCTTGCGATTCAAGAATGAGCGGGCGTAACGTGAACAGCATGTGACGAATCTCTTTGGTGGTGCGGTGCGCCAATTCTTCTAGTTTGGTCACTTCTTCGGCGGCGGCTTTCACGTCTTTCGCCATCATCCGTTTGGTGATGTTAAGCCGCATTGCCATAGCGGCGACAGATTGGGTGGGACCATCGTGTAAGTCGCGCGCTAGTTTTTTTCGCGCTTCTTCATAAACTTCCGCCATGCGTTCTTTTTCTTCCACTAAGTCTTGATACAAACGCGCGTTTTGAATAGCAATGACCGATTGCCTGCCGATAATATCGAGCAGTTTAATTCGTTCGGCGTTGAAGTAATCGGGTTCGGGGTGAGCGAATAATAAAACGCCATACACATTGAAGCCGCTTCGTAAGGGGAAGCAATATCCGCTGGTGCAATTTCGTAACGCCACCACACGCCCAAGTTCGGGGTCGTAGCCGATGTCTTTGAAGGTGATGGGGTCGCCTTCGTCTAATGCGCGTTTGAGGATTCCCTCCGCCGCGTCAAACGTCACGCGCATATCGGCTTGGGTAAAACGGCGGGCAGAGCCAACGCGCAATTTACTCGCGTTGAAGAGCATCACCGCGCCCACAAGCGGGTCGCTTACGGATTCTTCAATATCGGGGTTTAAGGCGGCGGCGCTCATATCTAGCGCCGATTCCAGCACGCGCTTATAGCTTAAGGTAGAAGAAAGCGTAGAAGTTAATTCATAAATGGCGCGCATTCGTTCATTTTGGATGGCGCGTTTCTTTTCTTCGGCGTCCACCCATAAAGCGCGGTTCTTGCGCATCATGCCGAGCAATCTGCGCCCAATAAAGCCAAAGATAATGCCTAAAATAGAGAGAATAGCGGCGACAAAGAAAGAGAGAGATAAGTTCTCTTGCGATTGCACGCCCAATGTTAAGATAAATACGCTAAAGAGAATGGCGGAAAGCGTTGCCCCCCATAGTTCAAAATAAACCGAGCCAGTCAGAATGGGCAATATGCCCGCCCAAAAGGCGGGTCCGCTCACGCCGCCTTGCACAAAATAAAACGCCCCCGCCAATAGCAAGTCCACTATCAGGTTAATGCGGCGATGGTAATTGACGCGCACATTCAAGCCCGCTAAAGCGGTCATCCCCAAATTCCAAATAATCATAAGCCCTAGGGGCCAGGTGGATGACAGTTCTAGCCTTTGCCCTAAACCAAGCGACACAATAAGTCCCACTAACACGATCCAGCGTAATGATATGGCAAACCAATCTGCCATGTAGGGGGTGTCGAATCTCTTTAGCATTGCGCCTCAATGATAACGAATAAACGCTACATCGGCAACTTTTTAGACGTTACAAGTAAATTACACCTGATATCCCATTTTCGGTAAATAGTTGGCTAATTTTTCAGCCATGATGTTTTGTTGTTCAGTTGTATAGGCGTCTCGAAATCTGCCGATTTTGCCTTTGAAGAAATGCAAACCTTGCTTGCCGTCGTTTGCGCCGGGGCGATATTGTTCGCCTCTTTCTTTAACTTGTGGGTTGTTTCTGTCTAAATTGAGAAATTCAACCAGCCTCGATAGTTCTTCGTCGTAATTGGTTAGCAAATCTTCATAACGTGAAATTAAGACATTTTTCTCGTTCATCCACTTTTCCCAAATATACACATACTCCATCATAAAGTTCACGCAATCGTCAAACGTTTTGAGGTGAGAAAAAGCGTTGGGTCGCCCTTTTGCCAATGCGCGCTGACCGTAATCATACGCCGAGAGCATCGCGTCGCGTGGGTCGCGGTAAATGTAGAGGGGGCGAAGCAAGCCGAGGCGAGTTAAGAAGCGCGAGGCATGGGTGGGGCTGGCATGAGCCTTAATCACAAAGGTATTTCCGAGCAGGGCGGGTATTGTCACCATCCCCAATCTTCTAGCGGATAATACGCCGATGTTGCAATTGACTTCGGTGAGAATGTTTTGCAATTTATATTTTTCACGAATCAAACGCGCGTCCACTGCGCCTTTGGTTTTCATCAAATCGTGAATTAAATTATAGTGCCAGCCCGAACCTGCGCGCGGCATTCCAACAGAAAGAATAATCATTTAATTTCCTTAATTGAAATTGTTTGCGCCCTGCCAAAACGATTTGTTCGCTACGGAGGCTTGGAGCAAATTATGTTTTTGAATGAACAGCCAGCCCCGTCATAATTCCTGAAACGAGCCAGATGTTTGGCGTGGCGAATGAATCTTGTGTGGCATTATAAAATGTGACCGCCAGCCATGCAAATACGCCCGCTACGGCGGCAAAGCGCGCCCATGTTTGATTTTGCTTGAGCGCTGAAAGGATATCGCCCAAAATGTGAAAGTGAAATGCGAGGAATAACAAGAAACCCAATAGACCGGTTTCTGCCAATAAGCGAATATAAAAATTTTTAGGGTTTGGGTATAAGCGGCTTTCGGGGCTGAGTTGCCGGGCAATTTCTGGCAAGTTGGTTAATGACCATTCTGGCAAATTTTGATACATGGTAAACCCGCTGGCGCCTAAGCCCACGCCCGTCATGGGGTATTCTTCAAACACGGCATACCCAGCGGAAGAATACGCGCCGCGTGACCCGGCGTTGATTTCAACGATAAATTCATCGAGCGTTTCCGCATCTGCTTGCCACAAATCGCTAAAAATTTCGCGTTGGCTTAAGAATGCAAACGCCCCAAACATTGAAGCGAAGACGACCGCCATCATTCCCAATCGAAAGGCTATATCTATAACTTTTTTACGAAAGCCGCCGATAAACCATTTCCACACAGACGTTATTGCGTCGCGCCCTAAAAATAGAAATGTTAATCCCGCCGAAGCGACAATGGTTAACAACCCGCCGCGCGAGAACGTGCCTAACGCCGCCGCCAAAGATAAAATCAATAAAACAGGTTCTAACCATTTGAATTTTGCGATGTGATAATTTGTTAATATCGAAGCGAATAAAAATGGAAGGTATATCGTCGCCAATTGACCCGCCAGCCAAGCGGGTTCATACGCCAAGCCTGAAATGCGATTGGTTTTCACCAATTCGCGCATAGAAAAAGATAGCTGTAATTTTGTAATGGCTTCTCTCTCAAACATATCGGTATAAAACGTGAGGGCTTGCAACCCGCTCCACGCAAGGACGACGACCAACCCTGCAAATATCCATCGGACCGTGAATTTCAAATCCTCTTCGTTTTTATTCATCCACACCGCGCCGATGAAAAACGCAACGCCGATACATAATGTAGCCAATGCGCGAATCACGCGCGCGTCATACGTTTGTCCGCGCAGTGGAATGGGATTAATCAACCCGCCAATTGCCGCCGAAACAAGCGTAAAAAAAACGAAAACGCCTAAAGCAATTAGCGCATTTGGAATTTGCAATTTAATTTCTTTTCGCCAAACCTGAAAAAATAAAAGCGGGAATAAAAACGCCAACGGCAACAACGCCAAGGGGCGCACCAATGTGCTTTCGCCTAAAAACGGAAACCAGCGAAAACTGGTGACGGGCAGCGTGAGCATAGTCAATGCCCAGAAGAAGCGGGTAAGGGTTTGGAATAAATTCATTTTAGAACGCCGATAAAGGCGGAAAAGGCTGATTTAAGTTTCATCGGCATTTTTCAAATTCTTATTTTTAGGTTTTGTAAATAAAACAAAAAACGCCGATAACAAAAGAAACACGCTTGAGCCTGCCAGCAAAAACGAACTCAACGGAACGCTTCTCTCGATTGGCAAATCGTCAGATTGAACGACCTCTAATCTCACAAACTGATTGATATTGCCTGCCTCCATTTCCGCTTGCGTTTTTTCTACAAAGGCATTTGCCCACAAAGCCGCCAAACTTGAAGCCACCTCTGGGTTTTCATCCTCTGCATAAAAATGCCAACCCGCTTCCATCGGTTGCGCTAGGCGCAGTTTTTCCTCTCGCAGTTGACGAATAGAAAACCGAAGTTCTTCGGCTGAAAAAATTAGCGTTTCGCCTAATACTTCATCCGACCAAGCGATTTCAATCATTTTGCGCGTTTCCCGTTCAAGATAATAAAAATATTGGCGGTCGGTATCGGTAGGAAAGGCTTCTTCCAAATTGAAATCCACATTCACTGTGGCGCGCGCGCGATAAGGCGGCGGGTTTACATAATACACTGCCGCGCCGATTGCCGCGCCAATCAAAGCGCTTAATACCCAAAATCGCCAAGCGCGAAGCAGGCGAATCACATCTTCAAGAGAGGGAGAGGAAAAAATAAAGTCCATATATATCTGCAGTGCGGGTTAAATTCTGCGCTCCTATTTTTTTATCCGCCATTTCCATAGCGGACCAATCGCTTTGCGTAAATAATATTTTGCCACAATCGGCGCAAAAAAACTTCCGCCATCGCGATAATGTACGCGCAACATCTCGTCCCAGCCGCGCATATCGTTCACGTTAGTCTTGCTTGATGTGTGTATCCGAAAATTTGCCCAAGTTTTTCCTTGCAAATATTTTATTTCGGCTTGTTTAGCGATTCGCGTCCACAAATCATAATCCATTGCAAAATAAAAAGTTGGGTCAAGCGGCGACCAATATTGCTTTCTAAAAAACATCGTCTGTTGCGGAATATGCACAAAGCCCTGTCGTAATAATTTGTAATTTGTTTGCTTGGCGTTAAATTTTCCAATCACATTATCATGCTCGTCAATGAAATTACAATCGGCATACACCATCGCCACATTGGGGTTTTCGATTAAAAATAGCGCCGCTTCGCCCACCGCTTTTGGATTGTATGTATCGTCTGAATTAATCCACGCGAGGATGTCGCCTGCGGCTTTTGCGAAGCCTTTGTTAATCGCTTCTGTTTGCCCTTGGTCAGGTTCGCTGACCCAATACTTTATCTTATCTTGATATTTTTTGATAACTTCCACGCTTCCATCGGTTGAGCCGCCGTCTATGACGATGTATTCAATGTATGGGTAATCTTGCATTAAGACCGATTGAATGGTCTTTTCAAGAAATGGCGCCTGATTATAAGAAGGGGTAACAATAGAAACAAGAGGAAGTTTGGGAGGTTTCATAGAAAGCGATAATTAGCGATTGGTAATTAATTACCATTCATTGTCTTTATAGAATTGATGCGAGACGTCTTCGGTGGTTTTACGAATTTGGGTAATTTCTTCAGGCGTGAGGATTTTTCTCCAGTTATCTAAATTGGCGCGGCTGTCTAAATGAACGGAGTGCGTTTTTCTTTTAGATAGTTTGCTGGGGTTTTCTGAACTGCTGGAATGAAGGATTTTTGTTTTTACCTCGTCTGTAAAATCTAAACCAAGTTTTTGATATAAGGCTTGAAAGCCCGCCACAGGGTCGAGGGATAAATCTTCATGCCGAACCGTGTTGAGGTTGGGAATCAAATTTCCCTTTAGAGAAACGAAGCGGTAAATTAATTTCCAAAGCAACGCGCCTTGAGCCACAATATCGTTTTTATCTACCGTTTCCATCGCTTGTCTATCGCTTTCAAGGCAGTCGCGCATTAAGAGCGGTTGATTTAATAAATTCCTAAAATCAAAATGCCAACCTAAGCGTTTAAGGCTACTAGCAAAACCAGCGGGGTGACGAAGCGTAATAACAACTCGGCAATTTAATCTTTCGGCAAACCAAGCGGATGAGAATAATGCAAAAGGGTCTTTGATTAACGCGCGTTGACCATGCGTACTGCCGTCGTAAAAAATGCGAAAGTCTCGCCCCATGCGTAAAAAATCTTTGATTGAACGCAGAGATTTAATTTCTAGCCAAAGATGATATTGAAAGTTTAATAATTCTTGAAAGGCGGGCAAATATTCATGCTCGTTTTCGCGCGTGATGTAGGTGTACCAATATTTTACGGGCGCGCGAAACACGCCAGGACGATGCCAGACATTTAACGGCTCGCTGATGTAGGCGGCGTTTTCATCGGCGGCAAGCATTTTGCCAACCCATGTGGTGCCGCTGCGATGCGAGCCTGTGACAAGGATGGGGTCATTCGTTGAAAAAGTCGAGGACATTTTCTTCTTCTATTGAAAAGGCAATGATAGATTGTACTCCGTAATATTGCGCGGCGCATTGGTTTGCCCAGTAGGTTGGCAAAGCGTCTAACTCTTTTGTGCCTTCGTACCCATCTAAAGCGGGGATGGCGATGTCGGTCTCTCCGTTTTGGATGGCGGCGTAAATCATGGTTTGGCGTTGGTCCCAATAGTTCGCCCACCGCCGGCGAAATTCATAAGTTTGTAAAGGTTGCCGTATCATCCAAAAGGGGTAAAGTAAAACGGCGCAAGTAAGGCTGACTAGGGCAATATTAAATAATTTGTTCATTTTCAATTGCGATACATAATATCCAAAACAAACGCTTAGGATTATTAATGAACAAACTAAAATAAAATGCCCGGCAAAGCGCACGCGCTCCACTGGGTAAGATTGTCCGTAAGCGCTGGGGGCAAAGGCGGCAAAAATCAGTCCGTAAGCAAGGATGGGGGTAAGCATACAGCCCCACAAGGCAAAACGATGCCGCCCTGGCATTGCTTGTTGTTGGAAGAAAAAATAAGAAATTAAAACGGAAGTTAAGATAAGAGCCCCCCACGGAACAGGCAGGGCTTTGAATGCGCCAAGTAAAAACGCGAATGTATATTGTAGAGAACGAGAGATAACCTCGAAAAAATTGGGCGAGAGGTTTTCCGGGTTGATGCGAATGGCGTTGGCGGGAGAAAAGAACATTGCCAACAGCCCCAAGAATGTGCCTGCAAAAAGCGCCCCCAACAAAAGCAGCGCCGATGCGCGGCGCGGCGGCGCTGCGAAAAAGTAAACGCTTATCAGCGCGAAAGCAAGCAGAGATACATGCAAGGCGTTAATCGTTTCAGATAAGCCGCTGACAAAAAATGAACCAAAAAGAAAAAGCGGGAAATATAGTTTTTGATTAATCTCCGTCCGTGAATTAAGCAGGCGCGCCAGCCAAGCGGCTAAAAACGAAAATAAAACCAGCGGCGTTAGGTAGGTCACTTGCCCGGGACGCCAATATAAAACTTGAAAAAGATTAGGCGAGGTATAAAAAGTAAATAAGACGATAGTCTCAGATAAAAACGCCAGCAAAAGAAGCGGCGTTTTTAGTTTGAACAAACGGCTTAGTTCGTAAAAAAACCAAGTTAAGCCTGCCGCCCAGAGCACAATATGCAAAGCAGGCACAAAAGCAACGCTGTTTGGGAATAATTCCCAAAAGCCGATGACAAATAAATTTGAAAAACGGTTTGAACTCAGCAGGTATTTATTCCAACTGGCGGTGAACACATCGGCGGAGCGTAAAGTGACAAGCAGGCAGTAGTCGTCTGCCATGTAGCGGGTGAAAATTCCAAGGTAGGCATACACGCCCAACGCGCAGGTTGCGCCGAGAAAGCCGAGCCAGATGAAGAAGGAAAAAATTTTGTTTGAACTATTCATTTGGTTAAATCGTAAATCACATATCCATCGCCTTCGGCGAAGATGGGGTAGGTTTGTAGTTTTTCTTTAAGTAAAGGTTGGCGATTCAAATCGGTGAAATCGGTGACGAGGAATAAATCTTTTTTGGAGGCGATTTCGTTAAATTTTTCTTCAAATTCATTTTTGCCGCTGCGCTGGGCGGCGTAAAGTATATCTCCGTACGAGGGCATGGGGGTAATGTCGCGCCAGCCAAAGTATTCCATGCGCGAGCCGTAATCTTGCGTGAGCCCCGCCAACGTATATCCTTCGGTGATTTGGGCGATTTCTTGCCACATGGTCGCTTCGGGGCGATAGTCTGTTGCGTTTAAGGCGCTGCGCGTATTCCAGGTTGTGGCGAGTACGCCGAAAAGAAGAAAGAGGAAAGCGGCAAGGCGTAAAAAGTTTGTTGATGTTAATTCGGAAAGTTTTGCAAAAAGAAAATTTGCTAACGAAGCGATAGATAAAGCGGCAATCGGAATCAACGCGAGGGAATAGTAATCATGCGTGGAGATGTGGAAGTTAAAGTAAATGCCGAAGGTTAAATACCCAAGCCACAACGAAAGAATGAAGCGGCGTTTTTTATCATCATAAAAAAATAATCCAAGCAGGGCAATCATTAAAACAAATCCGCCCATCACAAGGTTGAGCATGTTGAGCCAACCCACATAATACGATGGGCTAAAAAGCAAAGCGGGGATGAAACGCCCGCTAAATTTTTGAACTAAATAATCGGCAAAGAAAATTCCATAAATCAGATATACCGCGCCGGGGAGAACGCCTAAAATTGACATAACGTAAATTTGCGGATTCTTTATCGCTTCTTTGATTGATATTCGACTGATGACTGCGCCCAAGCCGCCGCTTACGACAAAAAATGCCGCTACAAATTTTATAAAAATTGCAAAGCCGCCAAATAACCCTGCCATGATTGCATATGGATATGTTTGTTTTTCAGACCATTCATACACTGCCCATAAAAAAATAACGATGAGCATGGTCATCAATGGGTCGGGCTGAAAACTGCGGCTGGCAATGACGGCATACGGGAGGAAAACATAAATGGCTGTAGATGCGATTGCGCCGTCAATGTTGGTGAGTTTGCGGGCGAGTAAAAATAAAAATATTGCGCCAATCATCCAAAATATGGAGGAGTATATGCGGGCTATCCAAACTTTTTCGCCAGTGAATTGATAGGTGAAAGCGACAAGGCGCTCTAAAACTTCCGGTTCGAGGACGGCGCGGGCTTTCCATTGCTGAATGGCAAAAGAGCGCATTTCGCTAGGCGTTTCGTTTGCGGTCAGCGATTCGTAATACATGCCGCGCGCTTTTATGGCAGAAAGCAATTGGCGCGTGGAATGAAAATCTAACGGCAGGTCGGTCAGGTCGTAGAGCCTAATCCCAATGCCGAGGATGAAGATTATTAGTAAAGCGATGGCGCGCGAGGCGCGAGTGGAGAAGAAAAGTTTTTGCTGCATGAGGAGGGTAATTGTATCGTAAATTCATTAATGGGCTTTCATAGAACGTTATAATGTAAAAATGCAACGAATATCGTTAATCCATCTTGTTTGTGATATGAAGCGGTTCTTTCCAATCGCCAACATGCTAAGCAAAACGGAAATGGATACGTTTCGTCGGTTCATTATTTACATTGCAAAACATCAAAATTTTGATTTACAACTAATCGCTGAAAATAAAATTAAGTTAACGAAAATACCCAATGCGGCGCGTTACTTAATTGCAGGTCATTTGGCGGAGGCGTTTTTCTATCGTCAAAATATTTTAGAACGCTTTTTAACGCAACCTCGTCATTTTCAAATTTATACAACGCCTGAGGCGTTTTATCAGGATGGCGGCGTGGCGGGCGGGTGTTATAACCCAAGCCGCGAGTGTATTCAGATTGTTATGTCGCGTTTGTTTGAAGGTTTCAGCCATTCAACGCCCGGCGTTTGCCCGTTTTTGCATGAGTTTGGTCACATGCTTGATTTTTTTGACGCGGGTACTGGCGCTATGGCGAGAAGAAGCGCGGGATTATACCCGGGTTTGAGACCAAGCGATAGGGATATATATAACCCGCGAGCGCGGGATTTATTCATCAAGGGCAAACGCCTCGAACTGGAGCGATACTTGGCGCGCCAACGTGGAGATTTGACTCAGCCCGCGCCGATTGGTCATCCGTACGTCTTTCAAAATGACGGTGAATTTGCGGCGGGGTATTTGGAAATGTTTTTCCGTAATCCGCATTATTTTGCGAAACAAAATATAGATTTGTTCAACGCTTATGTTGAATTATTTGGCTACGACACGCGCCAAGCATGGAAAGAAGATTTTCCGCATTATGTCAATGTGAATCGAAAGTTTTATTTAAGCGGGCAAAAGCCGCCCCAAACCAAAATAACCATTCCAAATTTATAAAGCGGCAGTCGTCTTAAAGATGACTTTCGCTTCTTTTCTTCAAAATCATTTCTCTTATTTTCCCTAACCCCAAAAGATTCAAAATACTCGAAACAAAAATATTCATTCTCGCTAACGCTGTGGGCGGGTGAAGCCAAAAAGATTTTAACCATGCGAACAAGGCTTGTTGGGGCAAGCCGCCGTCTAACAAGTAACGCGCATTGACGCGATGCGCCGAGGCGACGGCGCGTTTTTTTACTTTTTCAAATATTGGAGCAAGGTTTTCATCTTGTTTTATAAAATCTAAAATCCGAAAGGCTTCTTTGCCAAATTCCGCCGCTTTGGCGCGGTTTTTTGCCTCAGCATGATACCTCGCGGCTGACCATGTTTCATGAACATGCAATATCTTTCCGTGTTGAGCAAGTTCAATCCAAAATAAATGGTCAAGCAGAAAATGGAAATTTTGATTAAGCCCGTTGGTTTTATGCAAAGCGGAGCGCCGAAAAAACACGGCGGGCTGACCGATAATTTGAAAGCAAATTAAATCTTCAAGCGAAAGTTGTTTGTAATGGAGCGCGTTGAACGTTTTGCCGTTTTCATCCACCGCCAACATATTTCCATACGCCAGAACGACTTCGGGGTTTTCTTCAAATATTTTTACGGCTTTAGCGATTGTTTGGGGCAGATAATAATCGTCTGAATTTAACCAAGCGACAACCTCGCCTGTGGCTTTGGCAAACCCTTTATTAATCGCCTCGGCTTGACCGTTATCCTTTTCTGAAGCCCAATAGGCGAGTTTATCTTGATATTTTTTTATAATTGCAACACTGCCATCGTTTGAACCGCCGTCAATCACAATGTATTCGATGTTTGAATAATTTTGAGTTAGAACGGATTGAATCGTCTGTTCAAGGTATTTTGCTTGATTGTAAGAAGGGGTGACGATAGAAACAAGGGTCATTTTGTCAGGTCGTATATGATATACCCATCGCCCTCCATCGCGATTGGATATTCGCCTAAAATCTTTTTCAATTCGGGTTGTTTATCGAATTGCCCAAAAGCGGTGACTAGAAAATAATCCATGCCAGCCGTAATTTCGTCAAACTTTGCGGCGTTATCTTTATCGGGGTTGCGAGTTTCGCTAAGTTCGGTGGCAAGGGGCCATAAATTCACTTTGCGCCAGCCATATAGCATTAACCGATAGCCATAATCTTGCGTGAGGGCGATGACTTTTGCATCGGGCGGCAGCGCTTCACCGATGGCGCTCCAATAGGCGGGCTCGTGGCGAAAACTCTCCGCCGCTAAAACAGACCTTGCAACATAAGACTGAAAACCGATAATGGCTATGATGAAAGCGATGAAACTTGCGCGCGTTAGCGCATTTTGTTTGGCGACAAATTCAACGATAGGATTCAACACGATAGCCAACCCCAGCGTAATGATGGGTATTAATTGAATATGATAATAACTGTGCGTGTACATTTGAAACGGCAGAGTTAAACCATAAAGCAAATACCCACCCCACAAGCCGATTAAGAGCCATCTCATGCGCGGCGGGGCAATCAGCGCGCCGGCAACGCTGAGGAATAAAATGGTTTGACCAAATAAAACGCCGAGAAACGCCAACCATTTGGTGTAAAAATCGGCGCTGGCGATTAAATTAATGAGCGCCACCGTCCATGAAAAGAAATATTCTGTTGAACGACCTTGATTGAGGAATACATAATATAAAAGCGCGGGCGTAATCATTATCGCCGCCATAGCCCACACTTGTTTTGATTTGTAAAAGTTTTTGCCTAGGGTAAATAAAACCAAAGCAATGGCCGCCGCGCCTACAAAAAAAGCAATGACAATTTTTACGAATGTAGCCAAGCCGAGAAACCCAGCGGCGAGGATTGCGAATTTCCATGAGGCTTTTGGGGGGGCAAATAATTTGCTGTTTGAAGTTGCAGGAGCAAGTTCTTGCGCTCCATACATTTCGCTCCATCTATATAAAAAATAAATTCCGATTACAAAAGAGGAAGTCATCAATGGGTCTGGCTGAAAGGAGCGGCTGGCTTGCACAGAAAACGGTAAAACCAAATAAAACGCCAAAGCAATTAATGCCGACCAAGGCGAGACGATGCGTTTCATTAAGTCGAATAGGGCAACGCCCGCCGCCAACCAAAATATCGTTAACCAGATTCTGGCAACGGCAATATTTTCTCCGCCTGTTATTAAGTAACTATAAGCGACGATGGATTCAATGACGGGCGGTTCGTATTTTCCGACTGAATCGGCAAATGATTTTGCCAGTTGCCTTTGCTCGGCGGTTGCAGAGGGTAAAGCGGAATAATAAATTTCTCTGGCTACCAATGAATTGCGAAGTTGACGCGACGGTTGAAAATCTAAAGGCTCATCGGTGAGGTCGAGGAGGCGTAAGAATCCGCCTAAGGCGAGAAGAAGGATGAGGGTCAAAAACCAGTTTGAAGGTCGAGTGAGAGGCGTGGGCATAATTGGTAAATCAGAAAAGGGAATTGTAGTCCACTTTGGGGAAGACGGTTAATTTTCCGCCGACGGTGGCGTCTAAAATTTCACGGTTATTTTTTTGAAAGAAATCGCGCGCCATGATGTAGCCAATTTCGGATGTGTCTAAATCGGGCAGTTGCCACTTGACGCCTTTGCCAAAATAGTTTGGAAGAAAATGATTGGGGTCGTCGCCTTGCGATGTGACGGTTTTATTCGCTTCGCCCTTCGACGTGAAGTTGTGGTCAACGCCGATGAGGATGACTTGCGCGAAGCCCATGTGATAGGCAAGTTGTAATGCGACGGTGGTGACGGTTGCGCCCTCCCACACGCGCCCTGTAACGTTGGGCGAAATTTTTTTTCCTGTGTAACTTGTGTAAAGGAAGTTTATGGTTTCAGGTTTTAGGTTATAGGTTTCGGGCGTGAAGAATTTATGCGAGCGCCACGATAAAAATTTGGGCATATTGAGCGCGGCAATATCGTTTGCAAATTGTTCGATGACGAGATTGTTGATAGAAACAAAATATGTGGTTTCAAAGCCCATTTCAGGAAAGGCAATATAAATGCGATTCATGCCGAATGTGATTTCATTTTTTAATTTGGTTAAATCGGTTTGTTTAAGCGAAGGTCCATTGCCGATGATGAAAGCGCGTTTGCCTTTGTGAACGTCTTTGAGTTGATTTAATCTTCTTATGCTTTCGCGCCGCCAAGGGTGTAAGTAGGCGCTAGGCAATTCGGGGATGCGGCGAATTGCGTCGTTGGTTTGGCGGGCAAATTCCCAAATGGGCGGGGGGATGATTCTTTTGAGGGTTTGTTTCATGTCGGATAAAAGAAGAAAGCGAGAGGATGTGGCGATTAAGATTTTATATTTCTTTGAAAAAATATTTCTTAAGCGGAATGACATTGAATAAAATTAAAACATCGCAGCCTAACGCTACCAGATAGAAAAAATCGGGGTAGCCTGTAAACGCTAAACCTAAATTCAAAAGCGTAACGATGATAATTGTGAAATACACCCAAGACGCTCTTTGTTCCAATAATTTTGAACAAGATAATAAAGCCAAAACATTAATCATAAAGAAAAGCGCAACTAACACGGCAGAGACGGTGTTCCCTACCAAAACCATTTCGCCGACGAATAAAACGCCAATCACTACCCACACCATGGCGTTAAAGGTAAATAGAAGGCGGGCGTATTTTTTTTTGCGGGCGATAAATTCTTGCGAACGTTTTTTAGATGTTTTCATTGCTTGTATTATCGCCGCCGAGAATGGCGGTTTGCGATAGATTTTATTCTGTGCTTAATCTTGCCGTTGCGCCGCCGTCCACAATCATGGCTTGACCAGTCATAAAAGAGGATTGTTCGTTATCCGCCAGAAAATAAATCGCTTTGGCAATTTCTTCGGGTTTGCCGATTTTGCCGTTGACGGTTTTCTTGGCTAGATTATCTAATCGCTCTTGCAGGTTGCCGCCGCCTACATGTCCGCGGCTTAAGCCGGCGCGCAACATGGGCGTATCTACTGCGCCCGGCAAAATGGCATTGACGCGAATATTATCGGGCGCAAATTCAATTGCCATAGCGCGAGTGAGCGCAAGTAAACCGCCTTTAGAAGCGGCATAGGCGGCGATATTCGCAGATGTTTGCACAGCGTGAACGGATGAGACGTTTACAATTGCGCCTCCGTGATTGGGTTTGAAGAGTGGGTGGGCGAGTTTGACAGCCATAAACACCGAACGCAGGTTCGCGGTCATCACGGCGTCCCATTCTTCTATGGTGGTTTGAAGCAAAGGTTTGGCGACTTGTAAAGCGGCGTTATTTACGAGAGCGTCTAACGATTTTGCGAAGGATTTCGCTTTTTCAAAAATAGTTTCCATGTCTTCTGGGCGGGCAATGTCGGACTGAATGAATAAGCCGTTTTCGGGAAAATGATTGCCGAAGTTATTTCTATCTACGCCAATCACGCGCCAGCCATGCGAAGAAAATAGATGGACGGTTGCGCGCCCAATGCCGCCCGCCGCGCCTGTGATGAGAATGGTTTTATTTTGAGACATATTCCATCCCTAGCCCTTCCACTAAATTTTTTATCGTGTTCCAATGCACGCGCTCCCATGCGGTTGGGCTTGAATTGGAGTTGTGCGGCGCAAGCATGACGTTATCCATCTTCAATAAGGGGCTATCGTTTGGAAGCGGCTCATATTCAAAGACGTCTAACGCGGCGCCTGCAATTTGCTTTTGATGAAGCGCGGCAATCAAATCATTTTCTTTCACAATTGGTCCGCGCGCGGTGTTGATTAAAACGGCGTTGGGCTTCATCAGCGCAAACGTTTTAGCGTTCATTAAGTGATGCGAGGTTGGGTTCAAATCGCAATTGATGGAGACAAAATCGGAATTCGATAATAGATATTCAATCTTCGTCATTTCGATGCCAGTTTCGGAGATGAAGACATGGTCAATATCCATAATATCCGTTCCTAACACTTTCATGCCAAAGGCTTTGGCGCGGCGCGTAACCGCTTTGCCTATATTTCCGACGCCAATAATTCCCAACGTGCATTCGCTGAGCGTTTTGCCCGGAATTTTTTCCCACTTTCCTTTTTTCATTTCGCTATCCATCCAAGGCAAGCGGCGAGCAAACGCCAGCATATACCCCAAAACAGTGTCTGCCACTGGCGTGGTAAAAGCGTTTTGCGTGCGGCAGAGTTTGACGTTAAATTTCGCGCACGCGCTTGCGTCAATCGAGTCTACCCCTGTGCCCCATTTTGAGATGACTCTTAATCGCGGAGAGCAGGCTTCGATAACTTTAGCGGTATATCGGTCGTCGCCGCAAATCGCGCCGTCAAATTGCCCTGCATAGTTAAGCAAATCTTTTTCTTCCATTCTTTCTTGCACATCTGGCGTGATTAAATCAATGCCGTATTTGTCAAATTCGGGTTTGAAGCGGTCTAAAAACGGAATCATGTAAGGGGCGGTCATTAATACGGTGGGCATGGGTTTCACTCGCAAATTTTGTTTTTAATAAAATCATTGACTTCGTCTGACAAAGTCTCGCGTTGCATAAAATCTAACATTAATTCGCATGTTTGCAAACTTGAGAATCTATCGGCGGCAATTAATTTTAATGTGGAGCGCATTTTATCTATATCGTTTGCGACGGCATAGGCTTGCAAGAAGGGCATCCATTCTACGCCTTCGGCTGGATAATACCCCTGCGCTAACGCCTCTTTTAATAACACAAGAATTTGTTCCCATTCGCCGCGTTGGCGGGCTAAATCTGCCTTTTGGTAATAATAGCACCAATCGCGTTCTGGCTCTTCGCCAAACACATAACTCGGCACAGGCGGAGAGTCTGTTTCCGCAACAAGCACATTTTCAAGTTTAGAGTGAGGCGCGATTAAAACTAATCTATCGGCGTCTGTTGGAGATAATTCCGGCGCACTGCCGTTGATGAATCGCACGCATCCATTTTCAGACGATTGAATCATCAATAACACGTTTCCAAAATCGCGTTCTAAATAATTTCCGCGGCGCAGCGGCGTTTCTACGCCGCCGTTGGTTGTGATTTTATTAATCACATCTCGCGTTAGCACGGCGGCGGGCAATTTAATTTCAACGGGGTTGGCGCTTTGCTTTTCAGGATAGTAAATAAAATTTGCAGGACCCCAAATAAAATAATCTTCGCTCAAACTGGAGTGCGGATAAGAAGCGATTAAAGTAACGCCTTCTTGTATCATTGGCGCGCGCCACGAAACTTGCCGCCAAAAATTTCGCGTTGCCTCAGTTTCATAAACGTATCGTATGGCGTTTCCGTAATGCGTAAGAATCGCTATGACGACAAATATACTTAATGTGATTTTTTGAATATTGCGTTGAGCAATATTTTCAAGTAACAAGACCAGCAACATCACGGCGCCTACCGAGGCGATTAAAGAATAACGTGAATAATCGGGCAGGGTGACATGACGATTTACGAGAATGACAGGAAGCAACCCGCCGGCAATACTTACTAACGCGATGATTAAAGTTTCGCGCCTCCGTTTTAACTGTTCGCTTGTTTCCGCTTCGGATTCATTTTCTCCTCCCCAGCGGATGATGAGCCACAACGTTGCAATCGCTACGAGCGCTAAAGCCACGGCGGTTATCATATCTCTTAAGCGCATGGGAAATGCAAGTTGATACAGGGGCAAACTCCAGGCGACCAAAACGACTGTGAAAAAGTCTTGCACTAGATAATTAAGCCACCATAACCCCACCAAAGGCGAAGAGAAAAATTGCGATATTTGTAAACCAATGTCGGTTGCACGGCGCGCCGACTCAAAAAAGAGCGTGCGCCAAATTAAAAAGCCGCCTGCAATGAGAAAAAACGGCAAACTTGTTTTTACAAAGTTGATGATTTTCGCGCGCGGGTTTGCAGGCGGGTTTCTCCATGTTAAAACGAAAAGACATGCCAAACGAAATACTTCAATGCCGATGAAGTATTCCATTTGGCTTAAATATCCCCAACCTGTAACGATAGAAGCAAGAACAAAGCCTGTTCTTTTTACTCTATCGTCAGTAAGCATGGATTTAACGGCAAGCGCCACCGAGAGCAGCGCCAAAAATAAACCGAAAAGATGAGATTGATAATCAATAGCGTTGGGTTGCGAAAGAAACCCCGGGTAAATAGTAAACAGCAAACCAACGGCTACGGCGAAAAAATTTCTTTTTCCCCACAACGCCCGCATGACCCAAAACAAGCAAACGCCGCCAAGCAAGCGGAAGAAAAATGCGGAAATGTGATAAGGCAACACATTGAAGCCAAATAATGAAAACAACGGAATCATGAGGTAGGCGCGCCCGGGTCGGTCTATTGCAAAAATTTCATGAAAGAAACTTGGGTCTTTGACCTGCATGTCGTACATCAAATACCAATCGTCGTTGAGATAACCCAAATCTTTAATCAAAGGCAAATAGGCAATGGCGGAAATCAAAAAAATCAGAAGAACGCCCAGCCCCAATTCCCCAAGTTTGTTCTTAAGACTTTGCATTTTTTCTTCTCATCAAAAAATCTGTAATTTCAAAATCAAGTTCTTCGTCAATATCCCAGGCTTCGTCTGCGTCAATTTCAAACATCAGCGGCGAATCTCCAATGCGGTGTTTTTTTCGTTCTAAATTTTCTCTTGTGAAGATATAAATACAAGAGTTTTCTTCATATACGGGGGGTAAATCTTGCGTTTGGATTAATTCTAACGGGTTGTGATTAATGGCTTTGCCGTCTTGAAAATATAATCTAGTTTGTAAGCGTGTGACGGAAAATAAAGAATCATATTTGGGGTATTCGGCAAAAAACTTTTTTATTGCGTTTGAAACGGTTTCAGGTTTCAACAATGGATTGGTGGAATGGGTTTGCAAATAAAAATCCGCTTTTACCAACGATGTATCATGCAAGAGAATATTGTTCATGGGAACGTCGTCGGCAAGGAGGTGGCTGGGGCGGCGAATCAATTGCACGTCGGGGAAGAGGCGTTGTAAATCATCCATCACGGGTTGCGAATCGGTATCCACCGCAATCGTATCAATTTCGGGAACTTTGATTAAAGTTTCGAGGATGTGATGAAAAAGCGGTTTGCCCGCAAGCGGGCGATAATTTTTGCCAGGCACGCGCTGGCTATGATGGCGCATTGGCACAAGGGCGGCGAGTTTCATGTTTTTATTTTATCTTATCTCAAAATATTTTTAACCGCTAAGCGCGTAAAGAGAGCGAAGTTGAGATTTTTCTTTGCGGTTAATTTTCTAAAGCCAAACTCATTTGCCATTGTGAAATATTTTCGCGCTGCATCCCCACTTGTTCAAAAATAAAAGACATCTCTTCGGGAAAAACCGCCGGCACATGCCAAATTTTATTTTGAAATTTTTTGAATAAAGTCTTAATCAACACGGCGCTTAAGCCTGCGCCGCGCGAACGCGCTTTTACTAACACAGACCAAATGACAATATCGTTTGCATGAGGGTCGCTAATTAAACAATAAGCGTCGTTTAATTGAAAGGCGCGCGACGGCGGCGTATGTTGCATGATGGTTGTGCCGGAAAGTTGCCACGGCAAATCTTTGAGTCCGTGATAGGTAACAAGCCGCGCCAATTCACGAATATCAATTTCTTTTAATTCTTCATTTGATTCAACTTGCGGGTTTTCAAGTTTATACCCAACCAATCTTCTTATTTTTTGAAAGCCGGCTTTTTCATATAACTTAACGCCCGCTGTGTTTTGTTCAATGACTTCAAGAATCATTTCTTTGTCTTGACGTTTTTTCGCTTCTTGAATTAACTGATGCATGGTCTGTGTGCCTAAACTTTGATTCCTCGCCTCAACCAAAATGCCCATCGCCGCAAGGCGACTCGCCCAGCCGCGCCTCGCGATTAATGCAATGCCAATCGGTTTATCTTCTTTCATCATCACGCGGCTTGAGGTTAAATCTATGCTATCGCGTTTGAGCATCGTCAATAAGGAAGATTCTGTGATGTTAATCGGCACAAAGTAGCCTTCAAAACTGCGGGTCATTAAGTCGGCAAGTTGGGAAATGGAAAATTCGGAGGCAGGTTGGAGTTGGAAGGTCATAGGGAATAGGGGATGGGGAATGGGGAATGGGGAATAGGGAATGGGGGATGGGGG